>Ga0070733_10000123_pt1 | contig 69938 bp, 64 predicted proteins | sample Coa_R1_9_FD_66450 | JGI IMG/M metagenome (GOLD analysis project Ga0070733, IMG submission 66450) | Surface soil microbial communities from Centralia Pennsylvania, which are recovering from an underground coalmine fire - Coalmine... | ecosystem: Environmental > Terrestrial > Soil > Unclassified ... | reverse complement strand
CCGGCCATCGCGTCCACGCCCGCCTTGGAAACATGTTGTGTTGTGGGACTCATGCCGAACGCAGGATTATATCATCCGCCACGGATGCGAACCTCCGCCCGGCGCATGCCTGGGTCGGGTATACTGGCGCCGCTATTCCCCATCATGTTTTCGTTCCTCCAATCCGACGACATCACCATCGCCAGCGTCGTCATTTTCACCCTGGGCGGGCTGGCCTGCGCTTACTTCGCCCTTCGCGAGGAACTTCGCCGCCGTAAAATGGCTGTAAGCCCACTTGCCCTTGTGGTCGCGGCCAGTGTCGCGGGCCTCATCGGAGCTCAACTGTTCGGGTCTTTTGGATTTGGGTACATAGGTGCTTTCATCGCGGGAATTGCTGTTTTGGCGCTGCTTGCCGGATACTACCGCGTTCCCACGCTCACTCTGCTTGACGCCACCTGTTCGGCCGCAGCGATTGGCTATGGAGTGTTTCGCGTCGGCGATTTGTTTCGTTCCAACCGCGAATATGTTGCCGCGGCCCGCGCCTTGCGCTTGGAACTCCGCCCGGTCCATGAGTTGGTCGCCGCAGTTATCATCTTCTGGATTCTTTGGCGGCTGGGAACCATCTCCTTGCGCAAGCCCGTGCCGCACGGAGAGGTGTTTTCGATCTACCTGATTTGTTTCGGCGGCGCCCGCTTTCTGATCAGTTATTTCAATTCCGTGCCACGCGCGCTCCGGCTGAACTCCGCCATGATTGCCAGCTCGGTATGCGTTCTTGCGGGCGCGGTGTTGTACACCATCGTCAAACTCCGCTTTCACAAGATCGACAAACATCACCGCATCCTGGAGCATGCCGGCCAGCTCGGCGACGTCATCCAGTCGGAATCCAAAGCGCCGACGCCCGAATGTCCACACCCCGAGCGCTGGCGAATGTACGATTCCATGACTGCGGAAGTTGAAGTCCTCGACTTCCTGAAATCATTGGTCACCACTATCAAGCCCGCTCTTGTAGTGGAGACCGGCACATTCATGGGCGTGAGCACTCTGCGGATTGCCGAAGGTTTGAAGGAAAACGGATTCGGCCGCGTGATTACCTGCGAATCCGATCCCACGAATTTTGCTGTCGCGAAAAAACGTTTCGAGGCATCCGGTCTATCGCAATGGATTGACTGCCGAAACGCCTCCAGTCTCGAAATCGAAGTGAAGGGCACGATTGATCTTCTCTTCTGCGACAGTGACCTTATGCTCCGCGAACAGGAAGTCCGCCGGTTCCTCCCGCAATTGAATCCCAACGGCGTCATCCTGATGCACGACGCGAGTTCTTATCTGAAAACCGTGCGCCAGGCAGCTCTGCGCCTGGAAGCCGAGGGGCTGATCTCCGTCGTGCTACTCCCCACGCCCCGCGGGCTCGTGGTGGCGCAAAAACGCGAAGGCCGCGCCTAGCATGAAGATTGTCGTGTTAATATCGCCGTCCGAACCGGCTGGCGGGTCATCGGGTCAGAATTTCATTGGAGGAGTGAAATGAACTACGCAAGAATAAGTTTTGCATTTCGGAGTTCTATCGGTGTTCGCCTGGCGGCGCGCAAACCTGGCATCGCTCGCTCGATCACATTCAGCTTTGCCCTCCTAATAATTCTGGCTGCGTGCCCTTTCATCAATGCCCAGCAGACGCGCCGCTCCATAAATCTCGATGACGCGGCGCGCATGCGCGACGTCCGCGATCCCCAGTGCTCCCCCGACGGGAAATCGATCGCTTACGTCGTCGGCACCACCGACGCCAAGGCCGATAAGCGCAACGCCCACATCTGGATGATCGGGGCGGACGGCTCGCATGACGTCCAGCTCACCGAGAGCCAGGATTCTGAAGGCTCTCCGCGGTTTTCACCCGACGGGCGCTACATCTCTTTCACTTCTTCGCGTCCCGGCAAGACCAAGGGCAACCAGGTTTGGCTTTTGGACCGCCAGGGCGGGGAAGCGGTGCAGCTTACGGATGAAAAGGGCCGCCTGCAAAGTTATGAATGGTCGCCCGACTCCAAGCGTCTGGCGCTGGTGATTGGAGATCCCGACCCCGAAGCAGATCAGGCCGACGCGGCCGGCGCGGGCGCGGACAGAACTCCTAAAGCTCCCAAGCCCATCGTCATTGATCGATATCATTACAAACAGGACGTGGCCGGATATCTACTGAGCGGGCGCCACAGCTACATCTATCTGTTCGACATCGCCACAAAAAAGACCGACCGCCTCACCAAGGGAAATTTTGACGAATCGAATCCAGTCTGGTCGCCTGACGGCACGCGCATTGCATTCACGAGCAACCACCTGCCCGATCCCGACCGCCTTCCTGACCCGCAATTGTTTTTGGCCAACGCTCAGCCCGGCGCCGTGGAAAACCAGATCACCAAATTTGATGCGCGGGGCGTGGGCGGACGTCCAGCGTGGAGCCCCGACGGCAAATGGATCGCGTTTCTGGTGGGCGATGAAAAGAAATGGGGCGCGTACAACATGAGCCGCCTGGCGATGGTTCCTGCTGACGGTTCTGCTCAACCCACAATTCTCACCAACAATCTGGATCGCGCAGTCTCGTCGCCTTACTTTAGTGAAGACGGTAAATCGATCGTCGTACTGGAATCCGATGATCGCTGGGACTACCCGATTTCCATTACTGTGGCCGGGCAGGCCGTGCAAAAAATGCTTTCGTCGCCCGTAGTCCTGAATAGCATCACGCATTCAAGCGGATGTCTCGCCGCTCTCTCCACCAGCGACAAAAAGGCCACCGAGATTTACGCCTTGGAAGGCGGCAACCTCCGGCAGTTGACTCATCAGAATGACGCGCTCTTTGCCGAACTGCAGCTTGGCGACACGCAAGACGTCAGCTTCAAGGCCGCGGACGGCACCGAAGTCCACGGCTTGCTGACTCTGCCGGCGGGATACGTCCAGGGCACCAAATTGCCTTTCCTGTTGCGTATTCACGGAGGTCCCAATGGACAGGACTCGCACGGCTTCAATTATGAGCGCCAGATTTTTGCCGCCAATGGCTATGCGGTACTGAACGTGAACTATCGCGGCAGCTCCGGACGCGGACAGGCCTTTCAGCGCGCCATCGCCGCGGATTGGGGACACTACGAAGTTATCGACTTGAAAGCAGGAATTGATCACGTGGTACAGATGGGAGTGGCCGATCCAAATCGCCTCGGCGTGGGCGGCTGGAGCTACGGTTGCATTCTTACCGATTACATGATCGCCAGTGACCCGCGCCTGAAAGCCGCAACATGCGGCGCTGGCACGGCCTTCACCGTGGCATTTTACGGCACCGACCAGTACATCATTCAATACGACAACGAAATCGGGCCGCCCTGGAACCCGAAATCGTGGGAAACCTACGTCAAACTATCCTATCCGTTCCTTCATGCGGATCGGATCAAGACTCCGACGCTTTGGTTGAACGGCGAAAAAGACTTCAACGTTCCTATTCAGGGCAATGAACAAATGTACGAAGCGCTGAAGAGCCTGGGAGTTCCCACGGAGCTGGTCATTTATCCCAATGAATTTCATGGCATTCAGCGGCCAAGTTATCAACGCGATCGCTACGAACGGTACATGGCTTGGTATGAGAAATATTTGAAGAATAGCGGCGCGGCGGCAACCACCACGACTACGGGAGGGAATTAGACCGACGCCGCCCAGAGGAATCAGCATTTGTGAGCGGCTTCCCCAGGAACCAGGTCGCGGAAATAGAAACCGTCGCGCAAGACTTTTTCTCCGAGCGTAAATTCAACGCGCTCGGAGAAGCCCGGACCGTCGTAAACAAAACTGTGGAATTCGCCATTTTCCCCGCAGGGATCGATGCCTACGGGGAGTTCCGCAAGAAACTTCTCGTTTATTTCGCGGCCCACAAATGAGTCGTCCAACACGCGAGGGTCCACACATACTGTAACCGCCCGAAATCCCAAAGAGATAAATTCCGTCGCCAGCTCCCGCGTCGGCCTCTTCCAGATAGGAAAAACAGCTTGCATGCCTGCGCGCGCTAAATTTCCTTCGCGGTAAGCTCGCAAATCCTCCAGAAATATATCGCCAAAAGCCACCAGGCTTACTCCGCGCTCCTTCCATTTCAAGAGCGCCGCCTCCATGCGGGCTTCATAATCGGTGTTTGCGCATTTCGGCGGAATTGTAACGATCTCGAGCGGCAAGCCCAGCGCCGCGGCCTGCCGCTCGAGCAACTCGCGGCGGACTCCGTGCATGCTGATCCGGTCGTACGTTTCCGTGACCGTGGTCAGCAACGCGGCCACTTCGCGCAGTGGCTCGCGTCGTAATTCATGGAGCGCCAGACAACTATCCTTGCCTCCGCTCCAGCAAAACAGTACAGGTTCCGCCACGCCGTCACTCCCCTCCAAATCGCAGCTTCACTCCGCCGAGTATCTCGCGCCCCAGCGCGGGATAGCCCAGCGCGTCCTGATATTGCTTGTTCAACAGGTTATGCGCGCGCACAAATAGCGTTACATGTTTTTGCGCGCGATACGACGCAGCCACATCGAACCGCGCGTATCCGGGGTTGGGCATTTGAACCGTGTCGATTCCCAGGAATTGGAGGAAGGCGCTGTCCGTCCGCGGCCCAACAAAATATCCCGCGGCGTTCGCATTGAATCGGCCCATCCCGAAGTTGAGGATCACGCTCCCTGAATTAAGCGGCCGGCGCAGCAGCCGGTTCCCCACCTGTTCCGCCGGATCGGAAGCATTGGGCGCGGCGAGAACTTTGGTGTCATCGTAGGAATAATTCCCCGCCAGGCTGAGCCATCGCGTAGGTCGCGCCTTCAGGGAAATGTTCCCGCCAAACGCTCGCGCCGAGTCGGTATTGAAGAAAGTGCCAGCGCCAAAAATGCAGCTGGGCGGCGGATTGTTCAAAAAGCCGAAGCTGATCACGTTGTACAACTGGTTGTAAAAATAATCCGCCGACAAAACCACACGTACTGAAGCCATCGATTGATCGATCCCCGTGCTCCCCGTTCGGCTTTCCTCCGGGCGTAGATTTGGATTGCCGGGGAAACAGGGGTCTGTGCCGAATGATTGATCGAGTCGCGGCTCGACAATTCCCTGGCCGTAAAACGCGTGAATTCGCGTGTCACCCCAGAACCCGGCTCCGGCGCGCAGCAGGTATGCGGCGCCCGCGCGTGGCACCACCCGCGTCCCGAAGCTGGCATTATCTTCCGCGCGGGCGCCTGCGTTGAGCGTCAGCCGCCTCATCACTTGCCATATGCCGTCCAGGTATCCGCCCATATTGTTTCGGCGGACATGCACGCTGCTGCCCAGCGCACTGGGAAATCCGTTTTCCACCTCGTACTCGTAGCCTCCGGTCAAAGCGGCGTTTCGCAGAACGTAAGTCGTTTGCACCGTGAATCCTGCGCGATTGAATTGGTCCGTCGCGACAAAAGGAAAACTTGGATTCGTTTCCGTATCCACCGCGCGCAGGTCCGCTTCGTTTCCACTCACCTGCCAGTTCCAGTGCGCGCCAGTCTGGAAATTCCAAACCGCGCTGGCAAAGAAGTCGTGCAAATTATTGTCCTGCGTGAGATCGGGCGGAATAAGAAGTGTCTGCCCCGGGATGCCGGCATCGCTGGTGTTGTTCCGCACCACAATGCGCAGAGTGTCTGTGTCCGAAAACTTGTAGCCGATGTTGCCCGATAGCCCGCGGTTGTAGAAGAAATCGTTGGGTCCTTGTCCCACGGTGGAGAGATAGGATGTTCCTGCGTCATAATCGAGCCGTCCGAGAAGCCCGCTGACCTGCGCCGAGCCGTGGCCCGTGGAAAACGACCCACCGTCGCCCTCCACGTCCAGCTCGGGAATGCGTGTCTCTCCACGGTGCGTGAAAACCTGAATGACGCCGGCGACCGCGTCGGACCCGTATATCGCGCTTTCTGCACCATGGACGACTTCAACTTTGTCCACGTTGTCGAGCGCCATGTTTGAATAATCGATAAAGCCGCCGGAACCATTCATCGGGGCGCCGTCCAGCAATACTTTTGTGTGATTGGAATTCGCGCCGTCGAGAAACAGAGTTGCCTGTCCGCCCTCCGGGCCAGTCCGCGCAAGGCTGAATCCAGGCAGCGTGGAAAGCAGGTCCGGCAGTGATGTTGCCGCTCGCTGGTCGATTTCTTCGCGTGTAACCACGGTCACCGGAACTGTGGTGTTGCTTGCGTCCGCTGGCAACGCTTGCGCCGTCACAATCACACTGGCCGAAAGCGGGGCAATCTCCAGCGTCAGGTTCCATTCCACTTTTTGCCCTGAGACAACCTCAACATCGCGGTTCGCTTTCGCAAACGTGTCCCGCGTGATCGTCACGCTATATTTGCCCGGTGGAAGTGTCAGGGCAAAACTCCCGTCATCGTGCGACTGCGTTTCAGCTATCGCCGATGCATTTTGCGCCGCCGCTTTCCGCCTGGCGATAATCCGCGCGCCGCTGACCGACCGCCCGCTCGGATCCACCAGAACGCCGGCAATCGTCCCGGAATCCGGTGACTGCGCAACCATCTCCGCATCACTCAACAACACACCACCAGCCAATAAACAAATCAGAAGGAATTTCAAAAACAAGGGAAGGCGAATCGTCATGGTCTCTCCTCCTCTTCCTCTCGCGCGGAAGATAAAGGTTCCCCTGCCGTGGCGGCGCGATGGCCACCTCGTGCCTGGGGTGCGGATCCCGCCGGTCTCCTGGCTTGGCGGCAGATCAATGAGCGGCGCCTTCCCACCCGTCCAGCAAGCGAGCGCTTACCGGTACGGACAGTGGCGCGGCTCCCCAAAAAGTCGCCTTACAGTCGCGCGGCGGCGACGGAGTTTCACCGTCTTCCCGTGCGCGGGGTCCGCGGTTGATGAATGCAGCGCCGGAGCAATCTTCCGATTAGCTCCCGCACCGCCGAAAATTCAGCTCCAATTCAAATGAACAAATTCACTTCCGCCGCTATCCCGGCGGCTTTGCCCCCCGAATGTGTACGCGCGGCCGTCCCTCCGGTCCCATGTCCACGTCGAGCGGCGCCTCAAAAACTTGTTCCAGCAAATCGCGGCGGTAAACTTCCGCGGGAGTCCCCACGCGCAAGCACTTGCCTTTGTGCATCAGGACTACCTGATCCGCAAATTCCGCCGCCAGGCTCAGTTCATGCGTCACCACCACAACCGTGTACCGGTTTTCCGCCGCCAGCTGCCTCAGCCGCTCCAGCAAATCCACTTGCGCCCCGATGTCCAGGTGCAGCGTTGGTTCATCCAGCAGCAGCAAGAGTGGCTGCTGCGCCAGCGCCCGCGCCAGAATCACTCGCTGCTTCTCTCCGCCCGAAATCTCGTGCATCCATCGGTCGCGCAAATGTTTTGCGCCCACTTGCGCCATAGCGTTTTCCGCGATGTTTACATCTTCTTCGGTTTCAAATCGCAGCATGCGCCCGTACGGATGGCGGCCCTGCAATACGTACTCCCAGGCGCGCGCGGGGAACAGCAACTGGCTTTCCTGATGTACCATCGCGATCCGTTGCGCCCGCGTTCGCGCATCCAGCCGCGAAGTCTCAAATCCCTCCAGCTCCACTCGCCCCGAGAGCGGCTCGAGCGCCCCGGCAATCAACTTCAACAATGTGGACTTGCCGCTCGCGTTCGGGCCCAGGATGGTGACGATCTCCCTCTGCCGCGCGGAAAAAGTTGTCGCCGCCAGAGTGAATACCGGAGCTGTGTTTCCGCGCGAGTGGTACGCGTAGCTGGCTTGCTCGACGCTCAGCCTCACGGTCGCAGCCGATTGTTTCTCCGTGCCCCGCGCCACCTCGATGCTCACGTAATTTTCAGTTCCGCTCATGCCAGCCTCCGCCGCAACAAATACAGGAAAAACGGCGCCCCAAATATTGCCAGTACCGCCCCCACCGGCAGTTCCGTCGGCGCTACAACCTTTCGCGCCAGCGTGTCTGCCACAACCACTGCGATTGCCCCGCCGATCGCCGATGTTGGGATCAGCACGCGGTAATCGGATCCAAACAATAACCGCATCGCGTGCGGCACCAGCAATCCCACGAACCCGATTGCGCCGCTCACCGATACCGCGAGTCCCGTCAAAAGAGACGCCGACACATACACCACCAGTTTCACTCGCGTCACATCCACGCCAAGGTGCATGGCCTCCCGTTCACCCATGGTGATCAGATTCAAATCCGCCGCAGTGGTGTAAATCGCGCCAATCCCGACGATCAGTCCCACGGCAAACATCCAGCGGACGCTTGCCGCCAGCGGCGTGGAAAGGTCCCCCATCAGCCAGTACAACATTCCGCGGTCTTCGCCTCCCTTGAGGGTGGTCATCAAGAAAATAATCACCGCCGAAAAGAAAGAATTTGTAATCACCCCCGCCAACAGCAGCGTCGTGTTATCGAGCTGCCCCTGGCGCCGCCCCAAAAAAAATACCATCGCCACAGTGGCCGTGGCCGCAACAAACGCCGCCAACGGCGTCACCAGCGGCATGTAGGGCAGGAAAATCAGCGCCAAAATTGCCCCAAATGATCCGCCGCTCGAAACTCCCAGCACGTAGGGATCAGCCAGCGGGTTTCTAAGCAGCGCCTGAAAGCCTGCCCCTGAGACGGATAGTGCCGCTCCAACGAAGATTCCCAGTACGATTCGTGGCAACCGCAGGCCAAAAATAATCAGCCCGTATTCAGAAGACAATTGTGTGTCGCGCCCGACAATCACCCGCACCAGATTCCATGCCAGGTCAGTCATCGAGATCGGCACTGCCCCGACCTTCAGCGCCAGCACCACCACCGCGAACAGTACGGCCAGCAGCGCGCCACAAATCCACAGCAACCGGTTTAGAGTGAGCGTCCTCATCTCGCGTCGCTATTTCTATGCGATGCGTTCCCAGCAGATGGCGTACTCGCAAAGGCTTCCGGATGCAATTGGTGGGCCAGCTCCACTACCGCATCAATCAATCTTGGGGCCGGACGGTTGATCGCGTCGCTCACCACCGCCACTCGATTCTCTTGTACCGCCTTCAGGTCTCGCCAGCCCGGCGTGCTGCGGAGGGCCGCAAGATGGGTTGCCATCTCACTGTTGTGGTCCGGCGCGAACACAAGATACTCAGGTTGCAAATGAACCACTTCCTCCATGTTTACGTGCGGCCAATCCTGACGCGTGTCAATGATGGATTCCGCTCCCGCCAGCCGCAACGCATCCGCCAAAAAAGTATTTCGCCCGATGGAAATCAGCGGCTCCTGCCAGATCACGAATAGCACGTGCGTAGGCTTCGTTTCCGCGAGCTTGCTGTGCAATTGGTCCATCTTGGCCCGCATGGAAGCCGCCACCGTGCGCGCCTGCTCTGCAGCACCGATCACATCCCCCAAATCCACAATGGATTTCAGGATGTCTTCAATCGTAAAGGCGTTTGTCGCGTATGTCGGGATATGCAAAAGGTCCAGCGCGTCCGCGGTCTCCCTGCGATTGCCCGAGTTCGCCGCGATCAGCACCAGGTCGGGTTTCAGCGCCACAATTTGTTCCAGGTTCGGCGTGAACGGCCCGCCCACTTTCGTTTTCTTTTGCGCGTCCACGGGATAGTCGCAGGCGTCGGAATCCCCTACCAACCGGCCCTCCGCCCCCAGCGCATAAATCATTTCCGTCACGTTGGGCGCCAGCGACACGATGCGGCGCACCGGCTGCGGAATTTCCACGCGCCTCCCCACTTCGTCGGTCACCACCCGCGGCGCCGAAAAGGTGGTCTTGTCCTGCTCCGCATTTTTTTGCGGCGAAGGTGAGGCCTGGCCCCCGGCAGGGAACGGCGCCCACACCAACAGCGCCAACGCCAACGCTGTATGTCTCCAGTCCATGCTGTAGAGGCGTCTTGAAATCAATGTCCGCATTACTCGAAAAATATTTTTCAATCGTCCCGCAAATAAAAAAGCCCCACGAGAAGATGGGGCCTCCAGCCGCACCCCCTCTCGCGAAGAGCGCGTCAGCGGCGGCGCGGCGGGTATCCTGACTGACGGCCAAAATCTACTCTTCAGGCCGATCACAGTGGCGGGACCGCGGCCGATTTTCACGGCCTTCCCCCATTTAGTTCCGCGCCTGCGGAAACTCGAATGCAGTCTATGCTCGCAATTCCATCATGTCAATTCAGGCGCGGGGTTTGAGGAACGGCGCCTAAGCACGGTAGGATCGATTCGCTAAAGAGGTCACGTTTCCGTCAAATTGTCGCCGCCCTGCGGGTTCCAGTGCAAATCATCAATCCACCACCGGCCGGCCGCATTCACCAGCGTAAATCGCGCCAAATAGTGCTGCCCGGTCGAGGAAGTCAATTGCGCCTCCAAAACCGACTTGTCCCCGTGTTCTTCGAGCCGTGTCACGCGGTACCGCTTCGTCAGGAACGCACGGCGGTGCGTGATCACCAGCTGGTGATAAGCCTCAAAGGAAACTTCCTTGCGATAGCGCTCGGAAAGTTGGTCGTACGCGGATTGCAAGTCACCACTCGCCAGTGCGCCAAGCTCCACGCGCACCACCGCCGCGGCGCCCGACCCTCGCGGTGCAACATCTCCCCGGCCCATGCTGCGCACCAGCATCCAGCTCACCACGATGAACGACAGGACACCGGCAATCAGCACCCAGCGCAAGCGCCGCAGGATCCTGGCCCGTTCATCCGGGCCAAGCGAGTCTTCACTCAAAAAATCACTCTCAGTGAGAACAATATCCGGAGTGATCGTTTCCGGAGCGATACTTTCGGATGGCGCTGCCTCCCCTGGATTCGGTTCTGTATGAATCGGCTCCTCGTTCGATGCATCGAGCGAGCGTGATTCGGATGCGCACAACTCCTCTGCCTGCATTTTCTTTTCGTCTTTTGAATCTGGCGACGGATCTGCTGGCGGGATCTGTGGAGGTAGGCCCATTGCAATCCTTATTCTATCAACGCGCGGAAAATCCGATTCGTTACGCCCAGTTCAGCACGCACAGTTCAGCGGTTTTTCCATTGAGGCTTGCGCTGCTCGATAATCGCCCTCAGCCCTTCCTGCGAATCTTCCAATCCGTAAAGCTCATTCAGAAAAATTGTCATGGCGTTATGTAGAGCCTCTCGCAGCGGAAGCCCCATACCCTCCAGCACCGCCCGCTTGGCCATGCTCAGCACCGGCCCCGATTGCGCTGTGATCAATTTAATCATCGCGTTCACATTCGCCGCGAGATCTTTTTCGGGCACTACTCGATTGACCAGCCCCATCTCCAGCGCCCGTTCCGCGCTGATGGCTTCACCGGTCAGCACCATTTCGAGTGCGCGCTTTGGCCCAATCAAGTGCGGCAGCACTGTCGCCGCAAGCGGAGGAAACACTCCAATAGTTATTTCCGGCTGGGCAAATTTCGCCCGCGGCGTCGCGATCACCAGATCGCCCAGCACCGCCAACTCCGCGCCGCCGCCCACGGCCGGCCCGTTCACCACCACCAGCAACGGCTTTCCCGTCGCCAGCATCATTAAGAAAGTCCCTTCAAATGCGTCCAACACCTGGAAAACTCTTTGCCGCGTGTATTCGCCCAGGTCAATCCCGCCGCAAAAAACTTTGCACGCGGAATCCAGCACCACCAGCTTGACGTCTCTCTGACTTCCCACGTGCTCGAACGCCGACGAGAGTTCGCGCAGCATCGCCTCATGCAGCAAGTTGTGCTCGGGACGGTCGAGCGTAAGCCTCGCCACCTCACCGTCCTGCTGGTACCGCACGAATTTGAATTTTTCGGGTTCCGGTACCACCCGGGGGGATATCAATACTTCGTTCTGGAGTTCTTCTGCCATAGCCTAATTGTCACACGCCTTCAATGGCCATTGCCACGCCCATCCCGCCGGATACACACAAGGTAGCAAGACCCCTCCGCGCCCCCTTCTGGCGCTGTAATTCGTGTACCAGGGTGGCCGTTATCCTGGCTCCTGTCGCGCCGATGGGATGCCCCAGTGCGATCGCCCCGCCATTGGGATTCAGTCGTGCGCCATCGAATTCCAGCTCACGGTCGCACGCAACCACCTGCGCCGCAAATGCTTCATTCAATTCCACGGTCGTATAATCCGCCAGCTTCCACCCGCTGCGCTTCTCGAGCTTGCGCACTGCGGGAACCGGCCCAATCCCCATTTCCCTTGGATCTACTGCCGCGGTACTTGCGTCGTGAATCCGCGCCAGCGGCTTTAAGCCCAATTCGCGCACTCGTTCGCCGCTGGCCAGCACCACGGCCGCCGCCCCGTCCGTAATTCCGCTGGAATTTCCCGCGGTGATCGTCCCCGTCGTTCCACCCTTATCCGCAAACACCGGCGGCAGCTTGCCCAAAGCTTCCAGCGTTACATCTCCGCGCACATGTTCATCACTCTCAATGGAAACGGTTTTGCCTTTCTTGTCCACGCGCTCAATCGAAACAATTTCTGCGAGAAACCTGCCCTCTTGCGCAGCCCTTGCCGCCCGATGCTGGCTCTCGAGGGCGAACCGGTCCTGTTCCTCGCGCGAAATCTTGTATTTTTCTGCCAGCAGTTCAGCCGTTTCCCCCATCACCATGTTCGCCATCGGACACATAAACCCGTCGCGGTACATCGCATCCGTCAGCGGCTGATTCCCCATACGCAATCCCCATCGCGCATCCACCAGATAGGGCACGCGGCTCATGGACTCCGTCCCGCCGGCCACCACCATCTCCGCTTCGCCCATTTTGATCTGCTGCCAGCCCAGCAAAATCGACCGCAATCCCGACGCGCACGCCATGTTCACCGTGAACGCGGGCACGTCATCACCCAATCCTGATCGCCAGGCAATTTGCCGTGCCACATTCGGCCCCACTCCCGCCGCGCGCGCGTTTCCGAAAATCACTTCATCCACATGCCAGGCAGCCTTCCAATGTTTCACCGCGTCGCTCGCAGCTTCGCCCGGCACTCGCGCGGGTGGCGCCGCTCCAAACGCGCGCTCCACCGCCGCGCGAACCACATGCACACCGAGGTCTGCAGCGGTCAGTTCCGCCAGCGCCCCGCCAAATTTTCCAATCGGCGTGCGCACTGCGCTCACTATAAAAACGTCGCGGCTCATGTTGATTGGATGCTAGCACATCGGCAAAGTCGCCCCCAGGCATGAGCCCGGGGGCGCAGGATATTACGACGTGGGCTGTTTCTGAACCTGACTCGCAATGGGGGATCCGCAATACGCGCAATTCGTCCATCCGAGTTCGATTTTCTTGTGACACATGCGGCACGCCCGCAGCAGCTCCGCCCCGCAATTCGGGCAGAATGTGAATCCGCCGCGTGCAAGGTAGTTGCATTTCGGGCACGGTGAGGGCAAAGAGTCGCGAAGGATGAAGTAGAGAATAATCCCGAATGCATTGGGGACAAAGATAGACAACAGCGTCCACATGACATACCGCATCCCGCGCCGCTTGGCGTCCACATACACGAACCCAATCAGCAGCACGTAAGCAGCCAGCACTACCCCCGGGGCTAAGCCGATCAATGCCCTCAGCACTGCCGGCATTTCGCTCATTTTCGGGTCGCTTGGAATCACTGCGAACCAAAACACGCACCAGAATCCAATGATCGCAACCGCTGCGATCGCCCACGCCGCCGGACGGATCATTTCCAGGTTCCGCAAAAACACACCCCCATCCGAATTGGCTCCAACTCCTTGTGGTTGGGAAAACTTCTCGTTGAGTGTGTTCATGCCAGGCTCCTTTCCCGCCGATGCTGCAAACCGAGGACAGCCGCGATCGCGGCCGCGGCAATCCAACTCAGAACTGTGTAAGCAATCAGCGCGTGCCACGTGTGTTGAAAGCTCACATCCAGAAAACTCGCTAGTCCACTGCTCACAAATCGCAAAATCGGCCACGTTGCCAGTGTGGTGGTCCACGCAAACAGCAGCAGCCAGGCCATGGCCCGATGATTCGCACGCTGCTCCGTCCGCGCCATCAGATGCGCCACCATCCGCGTTCGCGCTCGTTCTACCATCGCTGGCGGCGCCTGAGGAGTCGGTAATCTCCGCATCGCCCCCGCCAGCTCACGCCAGCGATCGAATTCCACCGCGCAATCGTTGCAGGCCGAAAGATGCGCCGTCAGCTCGCGCTCCTCGTTTTCATCGAGCGCCCCGGCCACCGCCAGTGCCATCCGTTCCCGCGAGATTTCGTGCTCCGTGAATTTCCTGTTCATTGCGGCCCCCAGCCCGGTAACTCGCCGCCCGGCAGACGATGTTCCAATTTCCCTCGTAGCGCGTCCAGTGCCCGCCGCAACCGTGTCTTCACCGTCGAGAGGGGGATGTCCAGCACCTCGGCAATTTCTTCTAGCTTCATTTCTTCCTCAAATCGCAGCGTGATCACTTCACAGTAAATCGATGGCAGCTCCCCGATGGCCCCGATCAGCCGGCTGGTCCGCTGCTCTCCCATCATCATTTCCAGGGCGCTCGCCTGCTTGCCGGCAATCATTTCGGCGCGCGAGTCGCCCGAAGGCAGCGGCTCGTCCAGACTTTCCGGCCTCGCGCGCCGCAAGTAATCAATCGCCAGATTCCGCGCAATGGAAAACAGCCACGGTTCGATGCCGCGGTTCGGATCAAACCGCCTGCAGTTTTCCGCCACCCGCATCCAGGTCATTTGAAACAGGTCTTCGGCCGTCGCCGGCTCATGCACCATTCGCATCAGGAACCGGTATAGCCGGTGCTGATAGCGCTCCAGCAGCGATACAAGTGCTTGCGGGTCCCCGCGGCGCAGCCGTACTGCCTCGGTATCCACCGCCACCGGCCCCTCCCACGCGAGTGCTGCGTGCCCGATCATCGCACCCTGTTATACGGATTGGCACCCCAAAAAGACTCATCGTGAAGCGAGCAGTTTCAGCTCACGCCTCCAGCCGCGGGTCGCGTACCGGATATCCAATCGCGAAGTGATACACCACCTGCCCCAGCTCAGGCCCAATCCCCAGATATCGGTGCACTTCATCATCAAAAAACGCGCCAATCCCCGTAGCCCGCAGTCCCACCGCCTCGCTCGCAAGATACATTCTCTGCCCAATCGCCCCCGCCTCGAAATGTACGTAACGATAGCCGCGATCCCCATACATTCGCGTGGCGCTTTCAAAATCGCCGATCATGGAAAACGCCACGCACGCGTTCCCCGCCAATTCCTGCCCAAGGCTTAGTGCCGCGGCTGCTAGTCGTTGGTCTCCAAGTTTCATCGTTTCCAACTCCGCATGGATCGGCCAGTAGCGATAAACACCCGGCGCCAAGCCAACCACGCGGTGTACATAGAGATAAAGCTGCACGAATCTCTGCCTGGCGAAATCGGCAAACAACGGCTTGCCCGCACTCGCCAGAACCGCTGCGAGTTGTGACAATGTCATCCATTCGTCCCCACCCCTGAAATCCAGCGCCGACCGCCGCATTCGCACCACTTCGCCAAAGCCTCTGTCGGCCACAACGGACTTTGGCAAACTGAGCTCTCCGCGCCCGCCCTGTTCAGCGCTCGCGACCGGTTCTGGCGGACTCTCAACACGCACCTTGGTAGCCGCATGCATCCTTTCAATCCGCGGATAAGGCACAACCTCTTCCGACAGCCGGTTTGCATTTCCGCCATAAAATCCCGTTTCGCCGGGCCCTCTCATTTCCACGGGAATCGATTTCCCGCGCAGCGCGACAATCAACATCGGCCACTCGTCTTCATTCAATGCACAGTTCCTTGACACTTCGTCATCCGCAAAATCGCCCACCGCATAGCTCTCGCATCCCATCGCTCGTGCTGCCAGCGTCAGCGACTGCCACGCGTGTCCCATATCGTGCAGGCAATACCGGTACGCCCGATCGCGGTATTTCCACGCCTCGCGCCACGCAATGCTGGTCAGCACAAACACCAGCGGAGCATCGCTGCCCGCCATTCGGCCGCTGAAATCCCCCAGCGCGCGCTGCTCCGCCATGTGCGTTGAAGGCCGGTAATGGTAAAGCCCATCAGGCCATCCAATCAGCCCACGCGAGCAAAAATGAAACTCCGTTGGATGAAGGTTTCCCGAGGAAGGATTAACGCGAAGCGCATAAGTACTTGCCGCCGCCCGCTTCGTTGCGCTGACCGCCGCCGAATACAACATCAACTGTGAAAGAAAAGCCGCACCGTCTTTGGCCTGGGTATTTCCCAACTCACCATTCAGCACTTCCAGGGCCGGAATTTCCGGAGCAGGAGGGTCCGCCGGCAAGTCAAGCACCGGCACGCCCTCATAATGCCGGAACGGATTGGGCATGTTCGCCCAATCCAGATAATGCGGCGCGCGTCGCAGCCGCTCGGCAGTATGTTTCGTAAACTCATGGTATTCCCGCCATTCCATATGTTCGCCTGCGCTCGTTCGAGTGTATATTCTTCGCGAGCCGGAGACGAATCCTGAATCCCCATCCTCACTTTCAGAATTCTCTAGTCCATTTTGACGGGAGAAGATTCATGAAAATTACTCGACTTCTATCCTCTGTCCTTCTCACTCCACTTTTTTCAATTCTTCTTTTATCTTCTTCTCTCCACGCACAACAACCCGCCCCCAAACCACGCGCCCGCGACCTCGGCGTCCCCTTCGATGGAACCACTGGGCCATACAACGCCATCACGGACGTCGCGGGCGTCACCGTCGGCCACACCACGCTCATCTCCGGCGAAGGGAATCTCCAAATTGGCATTGGTCCGGTCCGCACTGGCGTCACAGCTATCCTCCCTACAGGGAAAGACTCCATGCGCAGCCCCGTGTTCGCTGCCTGGTTTTCACAAAATGGAAACGGCGAAATGACCGGCACGACTTGGGTGGAAGAGTCCGGTTTTTTGGAAGGCCCCATCATGATTACCAACACCCACAGCGTTGGAGTGGTCCGCGACGCCGTGATCCAGTGGCGTGTGAACCACAAGCAGCCCGATCCCACGAAAGTCTGGTGGGCGCTTCCCGTCGTCGCGGAAACCTGGGACGGTTGGCTCAACGACATCAACGGTTTTCATGTAACGCCGCAGGACGTCTTCAACGCCATCGATTCCGCACTGCCCGGCTCAGTCCACGAAGGCAATGTCGGTGGTGGCACAGGAATGGTTTGCAATGAATTCAAGGGAGGCATCGGCACCTCTTCGCGCAGAATAGATATGAAGTTGGGCGGCTACACCGTCGGCGTGCTCGTTCAATGCAATTACGGCTCGCGCCAGAATCTTCGCGTCGCGGGTGTGCCGGTCGGCAGGGAAATTCCGCAGGATGCCGCCTATGCCTCTGCTCCGTTCAGCGGAGCCGACCGCGGCTCCATCATCGTCGTCGTGGCCACCGACGCGCCTCTTCTTCCACATCAACTCAAGCGTCTGGCCCGCCGCGTTTCATTGGGCCTGGGCCGTGACGGCAGCATCTCGGGCAATGGCAGCGGTGACATTTTCATCGCTTTCTCCACTGCCAACCGGGAGGCCGGCTCACGTGACCACGTCGTTGATTTGAAAATGCTGCCCAACGATCAGATCGAGCCGCTTTTCGCCGCCACCGTTCAGGCCGTCGAAGAGTCCGTCATCAACGCCATGGTCGCCGCGGAAACAATGACCGGAATAAACAATCACAAAGTCATCGCCCTCCCGCACGACCGCCTTCGCGAAGTCCTCAGAAAATACAATCGCCTCATAGAATAAAGTCGGCTTCCTGTGGCCCGCCCCGCTGGGTAGGGAGTGGGAATTTCTTTTTCTTGATTATTTTTGGATTGACCGTTATCGGCTCACAACTGGCGGAAGTATTGAAAGCCACTCATCGAGGATTTTCAACTGTCCCTCCGGGGGATCTACAAACACGATTCCCATCCCAAATCTTTCGTGGACGTAGATGACTTTCCCCTTTGTCGCAAAAGTCCCCTGATCGCGCAGTATTTGGAGGTCGAGCATCGTCCCCACCGGAAAAGTGTTCAAACTGTCCACGTAACATCCCTTCCGGCTGATTTCAGACACTCTTCCCGATAGCCTCATGGTGCTCGATGAGTCCGTAATTTCCGTGCTCGCCGCAAACGTGTAGCGTGGCTGCATCCGCGCGGCACTGTCCGGCTTGGCTGTCCCGCTTGGTGGATTGGGAGGTTCTCCCAATTTCATAACCTCTGGACGAAGCATGGCACACTCTCACCTCCCTCCCACCGATTTGCGTTCCCCCTGGTGCGAATCCACTAACCCTCAACCGGCCCGCTTCATGTCGGCAAGGCCAATCTCCGGTAAATTCGCCTAACCATTCTTCACCCCGCGGAGTCTATAATCTTGGAACCGGGGTCGAATCTGCGCCTTTCGTGATTGCGGGGTGAACATGCCTTCAGATTTCCTTTCTTCCAATTTGTCTCCAGCCGGGAGCGCGTCGGCATCTGCAAGAAACGCCGGGCTGTTTGATGGTTTCGCGCAGGACATCTCCTACGCCTTCCGCCAGCTCCGCCGCAGCCCCGGATTCGCTGCCGTCGCCATCCTCACTCTCGCCTTGGGCATCGGCGCCAACACCGCCATCTTCACCCTCGTCAACTCCATCATGCTTACCCGTCTTCCCGTCGGCCACCCCGAACAGCTCGTCCTCCTCCACTGGATGTCCCACTCCAAGGGCCCCTTCGTCTGGAATGGTTCCAGTTCCTACGGCGGATGCGACATGAACGACCCCGGCTCCGGCCGCAACAATTGCTCCTTTTCTTATCCCGTTTTCGAGGATTTCCGCTCCAACGCTCACTCCTTCCAGAACATCGCGGCCTATGCCGGCGGGGTCGGTGTTCAAGTGGACCGGAACGGCCACTCCACGCGGGCCAACGGACAAGTAGTCAGTGGAGAGTTTTTCTCGGTGCTCGAAGTTCATCCTGCCTACGGCCGCGTCCTGAATCCTGGTGACGACCAAACCGGCGCTCCTCCAGCCCTGATGCTCGAATTCACCTATTGGCAGAAACAATTTGGCAGTGATCCGGCCGTGGTCGGCGGCAGTGTCATCATGAATGGCGTGTCCTTTAACATCGTGGGGGTTACACCGCCGGAATTTTTTGGCATTTCACCAGGCAGCAGACCAAATTTTTGGTTGCCGCTCCATTGTAAAGATGTCCTCTCAAAACCTTCACCTGACCGTTATGCGGCACGGAGCATCTGGCTATATCTCATCGGCCGCCTAAAATCCGGAGTCAGCCCCGACCAGGCTCGCGCTGAAACGGAAGTTCTCTTTCGCGCCTCCCTCGCTAACACCGCAACCACAGTCAACGCCGAGCCTCCTAGGCCGGGTCATCCCAAAGCCGCCGCGGACGCCGACCTGAGCATTGCCCTTACCAGTGCCGAACGTGGATTGGCCAACCTCCGCCGCCGCTTCTCCACACAACTGGCGCTGTTGATGGGAGTCACCGGTTTGGTCTTGCTCATCGCTTGCGCCAATATTGCTAACCTCTTGCTTGCCCGCGCTTCGGCGCGCCGCAAGGAAATCGCCGTCCGCCTTGCCCTCGGAGCCAGCCGCGCGCGCTTGCTTCGTCAGTTGCTCACGGAAAGTTTGCTTCTTGGATTTCTCGGCGCCGCCGCAGGATTGGCCGTCTCCTATTGGTCCAGTCGCGGAATTGGGTTTTTGCTGTTCCGATCATCATCCCCCACTCTCCTCGCCATGTTCCGTCCCGATTTTCAAGTTTTTGGCTTCGCCGCGGCCGTCGCTGCGGTTTCCGCCACCTTGTTTGGACTCATTCCGGCACTCACCAGTACCCGCGTTTCACCCGGCGCCACCCTCAAGGCAGCGGGAGGTATCGCAGGGGGCAGCGGCGCTCGGGGGGAATCTGGAAACCGCCTCGGACGCATCTTAGTCGCCATCGAAGTTGCCGTTGCGCTGATTTTAGTTGTCGGTGCCGGCCTCTTCCTACGCACTCTTCTCAATCTCGAAACGCTCAATCCCGGCTTTCAGACTCGCAACCTTCTCACATTTTCAATTTCTCCCTCCGCGGCGAAAATCCCCGACGACAAATCTTTCTCGCTCACCCAGGAGCTGGAACGCCGGCTCGCCGCCCTGCCCGGAGTCCAGGCGGTCACCTGGTCCTCGGACCTGATGCTGGTTGGGAATTTGTGGACCACTGGCGTGAAGATTGACGAACATCCGGAGCTGGGCGACGACATGGAGACTCAGGCCATCTCCGTCGGCCCGGAATTCTTTGAAACTGAGCGCATCCCAATTCTCGCCGGACGAAGTATTACCCTGGCGGATTGCCGCAAGGACGCTTTCGCCATCTGGGTGAACAAGTCTTTTGCCGCTCGCTACCTGAAGAACCTCAATCCTTTGGGCCTGCACCTGCACAATGGCGACAAGAGTTACGGCATTGTGGGTGTCGTCGGCGATACTAAATTTCAAGACTTGCGCAGTGAATATAGCCCCGCGATGTTCTTTCCTAGCGCGGGAGGCGATATTTATTTTCAATTGAGGACCGCCGCCAACCCGCTGACCCTCGACGCCCCCATCAGGAACATATTTTCCAGTTTGGCGCCAAATCTTCCCATCCAAGGCATGCAGTCGCTTCAAGAAGGCATTGACAACAATCTCGCTACCGAAAATGCCATGGCCCGCCTTTCTACTGGATTCGGTTTGCTCGCGCTGATCCTCGCTGCGATCGGCATCTACGGCGTTCTGGCTTACTCCGTCGCTCGACGCACCAGCGAAATCGCCATCCGCATGTCGCTCGGTGCCATGCCCGGAAATATTTTGAAATTGGTTTTGGGAGAGGGCTTGCGCCCCGCCATTCTCGGGGCCGTCGCCGGGTTGCTCGGTTCCTGGGCCCTTACACGTGTGGTCGCTCAATTTCTCTACGGTATAAAGCCGCTCGACGCCGTTACCTTCCTCGCCGCAACTTTCACCTTATTGCTGATCGCCGCGCTCGCCTGTTACATCCCCGCGCGCCGCGCCATGCGTGTCCAACCCATGATCGCCCTGCGTTACGAATAATCGCAGGTCGCACAGGCTTCAGCCTGTGGTCCTTTATTCTGTATCTGTCAGGGAGGGTATTTCCTACGCCGACCGCGCCATCTTCCATTCCAGCGGTGGCATTTCCACATTGGCGTTGTGCTTCAGATAGGCTTCGGCATATTCTGCCGCTATATCTTTGCCCTGCTCGATGTCGTCCACCTCTTGGGAAGGCGCAATCCACTTCTTGCCATTGACGTCATAAACCGACGCCTGAACGCCCATGGCGTTGTGCTCCGAAAATAGGCGCAGGTGTTCGTTTCCGACCCTTACGTCCGCCCACACGCCTCGTTCTAGCATGGCAAAGACTCTGTCACCGCACGCGCTCCAAATCCAGTGAGATTGTAAATCAGTAATCGCAAAAGTAAACGGTCGCCGCCTGGGCTCCCCTCGCCCCTCTCCTTTCCCAAACACAAGCCCTCACCCAAGATTTCGTCCTCGTCATTGCCCCCATAATTCAACGGGAGTAGGCTAGGCAGAGTTCTCAGCCCCCGGGCTCTGCACGGGATTTTTTCACGAATCGCTCTTCACGGAGGTTGGTCATGACCATCAAATTCTCTGGATCGCGCTTCTCATATTCTGCATGCCGCATCTTTCTAGCCCTTTCCTTGGCTCCCTTGGTGCTGGCCTCCGCCCTGGCTCAAGACAAGGGCGGCCCTCCCGCGCGTGGCAGTGGAAAGTTTGAAGCCTGGCTCACCAAGGAGGTCCGTCACGAACTCCTCCTTCTGCCTTACTATTCGGTCTTCGACAATCTCGAATTCGGAATCAACGGCAGTGAGGTAATTCTCTCTGGCCAGGTAGTAAGACCTACCCTCAAGGACGACGCGGGACGAGTTGTGAAGCAAATAGAAGGCGTCACCAAGGTCACCAACAACATCGAGATCTTGCCCCTCTCCCCGAACGACGACCGTATCCGCCGCGCCGTCTTCCATGCCATCTACGGCGATCCCATGATGGAGCGTTACGCTCTCGGCGCCGAGCAAGCCATCCACATCATCGTCAAGAATGGCAATGTCACTCTCGAAGGAGTCGTCGCCAACGATGCTGACAAGAACGTCGCCAACCTTCGCGCCAACACTGTCCCCGGAGTATTTGGCGTGACCAACCACCTCCGCGTCGAATCGGACAAATAGTTCAAAGCTGCGCGAATTATGAGCCCCCTCAGCTTTGGGGCCGTCTGCATGGTTTTTCTGTGCTTCGTGTCGCAGTTTGCTCGTAACAAACTCTCTTTTTGCCCGCGGCCCGCCTCCACTCTGCCCTTCCGGGTGCCTGCTGCCCCCATGTGCTAAAATGTATCTCAGATGCGAGCCCAAATTAAGAGCCTCATTGAGTTGCAGAATGTTGACCTGCGTCTCGAAGATCTTCGCCGCCTGGTAGCTGCGTTCCCTGCGCGTTTGGCCGAAGTGGAATCAAAACTCTCCCTTGCTAAGAGCCGGCTCGCAGCCGCCCGTGACGCCCATACCCAAAGTCTCAAGGATCGAAAAAAATACGAACTCGATGTCGAGCAGTGGCGCGACAAGGGTAAGAAGTATCGCGATCAAAGCTATGAAGTGAAAACCAACGACGCCTTCCGCGCCCTCCAGCACGAAATCACCAACGCCGAAGCCGAAATGGCCCGCGCCGAAGATCGTCTCCTCGAGCGCATGGTTTCCGGCGAGGAATTTGACCGCCAAATCAAGGCCGGCGAACTTGCCTTGAAGGAAGCCGAAGCGCTGGCCGCTGGCGAGCGCGCAGTTCTCGAGACCGAGCGCGCCGAAGTTCAATCAAAACTCTCCGCCGCCGAAGCCGAGCGCAAAACCGTTGTCGCCGACATCCCCGAATCTCTTCTCGACGAATACCAGCGCATCTCCAAGCATCGCCACGGCGCCCTCGCCGAAGTTCGCGACGAAATGTGTATGAAGTGTGGCGTCCGCGTCCGCCCGCACATCTACCAAATCCTTCGCCGCCCCGATAACGAGGAAAATTATCTCTGCGAATCCTGCGGCCGCATCCTTTATTACGCCGAGCCTGTCGCTCCTCCGCTCGCCGGCGGCGCTCCGCCCGCCGAAGCCGCTACTGCAACCAATGCCCAGGCCGCCGCGCCTGCTCATGAGAGTTGAAGCAACAAAGCCGCGACCATGACTCCTCGCCGCCGCGACCCCATCCCCTCCCGCCTTTTCTCCGAGCCTGAGCACCCCGCAGATATTTTCACCGCCGAAGTGGATGGTGCCTCTCGCGGCAATCCCGGGCCCGCCTCTTACGCCGTCATCATTCGCCGCCCCGACGGCTCTGTCGTCTATCAGCTTGGAAAGTATCTCGGCCGCGCCACCAACAACGTCGCCGAATACTTCGCGCTCATCACCGCGCTCGATTACTGTGCCTCCACAAATATTTTGCGCCTCCGCGTTCGCAGCGATTCCGAACTTCTTGTCCGCCAGATGCAGGGCCGCTACAAAGTAAAAAGCGCCTCGCTCAAGCCTCTTCACGAGCGCGCCCTGCGCCAGTCCAAAAGCCTCGCCTATTTCGCCATCGAGCACGTACCGCGCGAACTCAACAGCGAAGCCGACGCGCTCGCCAACACCGCTCTCGACCGTACCGGCGAAGTCTCCCCCGGTGCCCGCGTCCTTTCCTCCACCGGGCACGCTTCCACTCCACGCCCTTCGCCATCAACGGAAAACTCCAACTCCGCTGGTTCCGCTTCCGCCACCACCGGCCGCACCATCCGCGCCCGCTACAAAAATGGCGCGCTAATTCCCGCCGAGCCGCTCGATCTCCTCGACGGTGAAGAAGTTGAGATAACAATCCAGCACAAGAAGTAGGCATACGACTCTCCTAGGGGATTTTTGCTCCGGGTTCTCGCCTAAATAGCCGATCAGGTGATCTCTGATTGTTGAGTGGACTAGCTCTTGAGTTTGACTCATCCGGGCTTGGATGATTAGAGAATGAGGATATCATTCCGCCCGGAGAGCTCGAACTGGGTCGGTTCGCGTGGCGCGCCAGGCTGGCAGGAAACACGCCGCAACCGACGCAACGGTCATCACCGCGAGCGCCGCGGCGAAAGCCAACGGGTCTCGCGGACTTACTTCATACAGGAGGTTGCCGAGCAGGCGCGTTAGCGGGAGAGCAAGGACGACACCGACCACTATCCCGGATGCTGTGAGCAGCAATCCGCGGGACAGCACGAGTCGCAGCACGTTCGATGCGCCGGCGCCAAGAGCCATACGCAGCCCGAACTCGCGGGTGCTCTGCGAAACGGTGTAGGACATCACGCCATAAAGGCCGATGCCGGCAAGCAGCAGTGCCAAACCTCCGAACAGGGCGACCAAAGTTACGGCCGCGAATTGCTGAGAGGTGGAACGATCCAACAGTTCCTGCAGCGAAATCGTTTCGTAGATAGCGAGGCTGGGATCGATCGCGCGTGCTTCGCGAATCAAAGCTGATTGGATGGTTTGCACAGGCTGCGTGGTGCGAATGTGGATGTCAGGCTCGATTGCAAAATTTTGGCGCAGCGGGACGTAGAAAAACGGCCGAGGCGTTTCATTCATGGTGTAGTATTTTGAATTTTTGACGACGCCCACGACTCGCGCCCAATTGCCTTTCACCTGCAAGCGCTGGCCGACGGGATTTTGTCCCCTCCAATAGCGCGCAACCATGGTTTGGTTCACGATGGCGACGCGCTGCGCGTTTTCATCGTCCGCGCGAGTGAAATCGCGCCCGGAAAGCAGCGGAATTCCCATGGTGACGAAGTAGCCGGGACTGACCTCGTTGTACAGGACGATGGGCTGTTCCTTGGGCTGCGGTTCGTAGTCATCCACAGCAATCGACGTCGAAGAAAACGAGCCATAGCCGAGCGGGACTCCGCGCGCGTACGCGGCCGCTTCAACACCGGGAATCGCGCGGATGCGCTGAATCAATTCATCCAGGAAGATCTTGGAGCGCGGCGCGTCGTAGCCGGCCGTAGACAAATCCACCGCGGTATCGATCACGTTGGTTGTGGAGAAGCCCGGGCTGGTGGTTCGGATCTGTCGCAGGCTTTGCAGAAGCAAAGCGCCGCCCGCCAACAAGATGAAGCTGAGAGTGACCTGGAGGACCACGAGGCTGGAGCGGAACCACGCACGGCCGCGCGCGCCCATGACGGAGGATGCGCCGGTTTTGAGCGCGTCGGCGACGGCGAGGTCGCGCGTCTGGAACGCGGGGACCAAGCCAACGGCAAGCGTAGTGACAAGGCAAATGGCCGCGCTCAGCCCGAGCACACGACCATCGATTTGCCCGGGCAGGTACAACGTGTCTCCCGGAAAAAGCAGAGCAAGAGAATGACTGCTCCAATACGTCAGCAGCATGCCCCCGACTGCGCCGCAGACTGAAAGGAGCAAGCCTTCGGTAACGAGTTGCCGGACCAGGCGACCGCGGCCGGCGCCCAGGGCGAGGCGAACCGTCATTTCCTGCCGCCGCGCGGATGAACGGACGAGAAGCAAGTTGCCGACGTTGGCACAGACGATGAGGAGCACAAACATCACGACGACAACCATAATCTGAAAGATGGGCAGCAGCTCACGGGCGTGATTGAAAGGCGTTTGCCACAGTCCCCACACCCTGATGCCGCGGCCGCGGTTGGTGGCGGGGTATTCAGATTCAAGCCGCGAGGCGATTGCGGAAATTTCTTGCTGAGCTTGATTGCGGGTCACGCCGGGCTTGAGCCGTACAAACGATTCCGCCCAATGTGCGCCGCGATCTTCCAGTTTGTAAGTGCCGGCGCTGTAGATTTCCAGCATCGAGGCAGGCACCCAAAACTCCATGCTGCGGCCGACGAAAGTGCCGTAGAACCCCTCGGGCGCGACACCGATGATGGTGTGCACAATTTTATCCAGGCGCTGCGTCTTGCCGATGATTTCCGGATCGCCCCTGAAGCGGGTCTGCCAAAGGTGGTAGCTGATCACCACGATTGGATGGGCGTTGCGGCCGGTGTCCTCGCCGGACTCAAATCCGCGACCCAGAATCGGATGGACTCCAATCGCGTCAAAATAATTTGCGGAGACGATGCTTCCGGTCATGACCTCGGCGCGCTCGCCAATGCTCAGAGTCGCGCCGGTGATTGAGCTGACAAAGAGGGACTCGCACAGGGTGCAGCTTCTCTGAACGTCGAGCAGATCGGGCCACGACGTTTGGTCTCTTTGATCACCTACCGTTCCGGCCAGCGCGACCAGGCGCTCCTGGTGGGAAACGAGCGGATAAGGACGGAAGAGAATGCCTTCGACCCAACTGAAAACGGTGGCGTTGGCGCCGATGCCAAGCGTGAGGCATAGAATCGCGATGGCCGTGAAGCCGGGCTTGCGGCGCATCTGGCGAATCGCGTAACGCAAATCCTGGAACAGGTTTTCCAGCCAACGGAAAACCCACATGTCGAGGCTGGATTCCTTGGCCCGCGTAACATTTCCGAAAACGCGGCGGGCGGCTTCGCGTGCGTCACTAGGAGGAAGGCCGGATTCACGCTGATCGGATTCCTCCATCTCGAGGTGCGTGCGAATTTCGTCGCTCAATTCCTGGTCGTTGGACTGGTTGCGGGGAAGGTAGCGAAGGCGGGCGAAGAATCGGCGGAGAGACATTTTCAATCCTCCTCGCGGGCGGGCTTCACGGGATGCAAAATGTGGGCGATCGTGGCGGTGAAGCGCGCCCAGCGGGATTGCTCGGCATCCAGTTGTTTCCTTCCGGAAGCGGTAATCCTGTAGAACTTGGCGCGGCGGTTGTTCGACGACGTGCCCCACTCGCCGACAATCCAGCCTTCCTGCTGAAGGCGCTGCAGCGCCGGGTAGAGCGAGCCGTGATCGATGCGGAAGGTGTCGCGCGAGGATTGCTCGATGGATTTGGCGATGCCGTGGCCGTGTAGCGGGCCCACGCGCAAGGTGCGGAGGATGAGCAGGTCCAGTGTTCCTTGAAACAGCTCGAGGCGATCGGATGATGGGGAGGCGTGTGCCATGGGTAGAAACACTACTAGTGCTACAGGTAGTTTGTCAACTAGAGGACGGCGCCAATCCGCTCTTGCCAGCTCATAGCCAAATTCTCATCGGGCCGCAAGCCCATGCCAATCAGAGCAAGCCAATATCAAAAAACTTTCGATCTCACCATCTGTTGGCTTAACACAAGATCGACCCGCGATTGATGAAAATGTCCGCGTCGGGATTATTTTTCGACGAAACAGCGCAGAGCTTTACTTCAGCGCGTAGGAGCGATACAGCGTGTCGCGCTGCGCGGGGATGTAGCCGGCGTCGGAAATAATGCGGCGCAGTTCTTCTTCGTTTGTGCGATTCCGGACGCCCGCGGCGTAGACCACATTTTCTTCAATCAGAATGCTGCCCACATCGTCGGCGCCAAATTGCAATCCTACCTGGCAAACTTTTATTCCTGGAGTCAGCCAGCTTGATTGAATGTGATCCACGTTATCTAAATAGAGGCGGCTAATGGCCAGCGTTTTCAAATAATCCACCGCTGTGGCTTCAGGAACTTTCTTTCCAAGAGGTGTATTTTCCGGCGCAAACATCCAGGGAATAAATGAAGTGAAGCCGCCGGTATCTTCCTGGATGCGGCGCACTCGCTCAAAATGATTCGCGCGATGGCGGTATTCTTCGCCGCAGCCGAACATCATCGTCGCGGTGGTGCGCAGCCCCAGCGAGTGCGCGGTGCGATGCATATTTTCCCATTCATCGCTGGTACACTTCAGCCGCGAAATGCGCGCGCGGATTTCATCGTCCAGAATTTCCGCGCCGCCGCCGGGAATCGAGTCAAGTCCCGCATCCTTCAATCGGGCGATCGTGTCGTAAACAGAAATTCCGGACACTTCCGCGATACAGAGAACTTCAGGCGCGGAAAAGCAATGCAGATGCACTTGAGGATATTTTTCCTTCAAGGATCGCAATAACGTCTCGTAATATTCGATTCGCAAGTCGGGATGCAATCCGCCTTGCAGCAAAATTCCCGTGCCGCCGAGTTCCAACATCTCATCAATTTTCGCGTAAATATCTTCGAGAGAAAGAATGTATCCATCTTTCGCACCCATCGGCCGGTAAAACGCGCAGAAGGAACAATATTCCGTGCAGAAATTTGTGTAATTGATATTGCGATCAATTTGATAAGTCGCGACGCGCGGATCGTTCTTCTTGTTGCGCACGGCGGTTGCGGCCATGCCGATGCCGATTAAATCATCGGAGGCGAACAGATCGAGCGTTTCTTGGATCGTCAGTGACATGCGTTTTCTTGTGCGTCTCTAGTCTACAAAAACCGGGTCGCCGCGTCGAACGATTCCCTCGCGCAGCACCGTCCCATAAACTCCCGAGCAGCTTCCGTGTTTTTTGGCCACCACTTCGAGAACTTCCGGCGCTGCTTCCGCGGTGTCGGGATCGAGTGTAATCACTTTGCAGCGCATATCTTTTTTCACCAGTCGCAGCGCGAGTTTTTCGCCGATGCGAATCGTGTGGCCAACGAATGTATCCTCAAGAAATGGAATTTTCTCCGCCCAATCCACAACAAAATTGGGGCGAAATCTGCGCTGATCTAAATTACGTCCAGTTTCCTTGCTGAGCGCATCGAAAGTTGGCAGACCAAAAACTGAAACTGGCAGTGTGTCGTGCATGCTGCGCTCAGAAAAACGGAATTCAATTTCGCGGCCAATTTTATTTTGCAAATAGCTGCGAAATTCGGGAGCGGAAATATCGCAAAAAACTTTTTCGGGCGTTGAAATTTCCAGACGATATTTTTCCGCGGCGGGTCGCGTTTCATCCGCTGAAGGAGGAGCGATAAAACGCGGCTTCATCAAAAGCATTTCCGGAAAAATCCGAGGAGTGATCCAGGGAAAATCGGATTTATTTTGGGGATCGAGAAAGGCGTAAACGCGGTCGCCGAGCAGTCCGGCGAACGTGACGAAAACTTCGGGGAGTTCCTCGCCGGCCATGCCCTTGACGGGGAAGCGGCGGATAACTCCAATGGTTCCAATGGGTTGCGCTGAGTCGGACATTGAGGTTCTTAGTTGGTTGGTTGACCAACCCATTAAGGAGAAATCAAAATTTTTCTAAAAATGCGAAATTTGCGTTTTGACCTTATGGGACCCAGGGGCGTCACAGACTGCGGCGCTGGATGCCGGGGCACTGGGCGCTACATTGGTGGACCCAGGGGCGCTGGAACTTGCAGCGCTGGCCGCGGCGGCATTGGAACCGGCGGCGATGGCGCCGGAAGCGAATTCGGCGAACTCCAAATTGCGCGCGGCGGGGATCAGTCCCGCGTCGGCGCACAATTTGTAATAGTGCTCGAGTCCCGCGAGATTCTGGGCGTCGAGGGAGTAATCAATGTTCTGGCGAAGGTAGCGCTCGAGCTGATCCACGGGCATTTCAAGTTTCAGGGAAGCGCCTTCGGCGATGTCTTCGATGTGCTCGAGACCGTATTCCTTTGATGCCAGAAAATCGGCGACGAGTTCGGGAGTGACGGCTTCGCGGCGCGCGGCCCAGATGGCCAGGACGCAGGGCTGCCCGGTCATCTCACGCCATTGGTGCGCGATGTCATAAACGTACAATGTTTCGATTCCGGGGACGGCATGTTCGCTGGGGTCGCCGCCGCAGCAGGATTCCGCGTTGGGTTCTTTGGCCGCAAGCAACTCCATCTTGACGGAGATGCGCAGCGCGGGATCGCCGATGACCAGCGCGGCGTCGGCGGAAGCGAGCATGGCGGCGGGGTCGGGCTCGGCGTCGACAAACTCCGGGGAAATGCCCCAGAAATTTCGGCACAGGAGTTTCACCAGGGCGACGGAGCTGCGCGAGCTGGTGTCCAGCGCGATGCGCTTGGCCAATTCGATGGGCTTGCGCGCGACCACCAGGATGCTGCGGACTTCGCCGCGCGCAGCCACGGCCATGCCGGGCAGCGCGACCAGTCCCGGGATGCGCTGATATTCGATGGCGGGGATGATGGCCACGTCGGCTTGGCCCGCACGCAGAGCTTCGGCGCAGAGGGAAGGGACGGTGAAGCTCAGGTCGTAACGGCCTGCGAGCGGCCCGTCGGTGAATCCCCAGACCAATGGCGCGGTGTTGAGGAATTCAACGATAGAGATGCGCGGTTTGTTCATAGAGATAACTTTTCCACGACGACAACTTCTTCATAACAACAACTTCTTCATGACGACAATTCCATCGTAAAGACGGCTGGTCCGCGGGTGGTGGTGTCATGGTGTGTCACGGGCCGTTGCTGATTCCTCGGGGCGCGGGGAAAAGATTAAAAGACATTATAGCATGAGGCGTTGGAATTGCGGAGGGTTACCGATGAGCAGTTTATTGCGTGCACAATTTCTTATGTCAAAAAATATTCCTCGATAGGAAAGACTTAACTATTTCCAGTTGGGAAACGGGAGTCGGAAATAGGCCCTCGCATCAGTAAGAAGCTTTCGTGTACACAATCGGCGACAATTAAGGAGGATGATTAGACTGTTGAAGGCTCGCTCGTCCGAGTTATACCATTCAGGTGGAACTTGCATGGCAGCCTCCTCTATCGAGTCCGCCGTAATTCGATCTTCAAGAATCTCTAGCCATCGATCAAACGATCCGAGTCCGCATACGGGCCGGTAAACACACTGTTGTGGATAGAGGCCAATAAACGACTTGTCGGGGAAGTCCCATTTATCTCCATTGAAGCAATAGCCTTGGTCAATCATCGTGGCCCGGAGCTGAGTGTGGCCTTCTTGATGGTGGAAGAGTACCTGTCGAGGGTCCGTGTTTCCGGTCCATTTGTCAAAGACGAGCATCCCCAGGAAGTCTGATACATTCTCGAGCCTGACTAAATCATAGTCACGCAAATAGGCGTAAACCGTGGAATCCAGCGGATTACATACGTAGCGCGAGCCAAACTGGAAGCCTTCGCAACACGGAGTGAGCGAGTGCCCGATTTTGATTACGAGTTCTTCAGTCATACGTATCAGGTCCCGATCAACTTCTACTACTGCAAATGGCGCTATGGGCAGTCCGAGTAATGTTGCGAATATAGCGCCTAACATTTCATTAGCAAGCGTTCGGATGTGCTGAGGATTATTCTGGAATTTGACGACGTAATAGAATCCGTCGGAACAACGCATGAGATGAGACTGTGAGCCACCCCGCATGCGGCGGACATGCTCGACCGCAAGGACTAACCTTGGAATAGAACCCAATGAGGGTGTCTTCACTGAAAGCTTTGGAGCTACATAAACCGGAGACGACAGGCAAAATGGTGAGATTAGCGGGGGCTGATTCGAACTGGGATTCTGGCCCTTTACCGAAAGACCGCTAGCTCTAGCATTGGCTTTCAGAGTGCACCCCCTATCATGCTGGGACAGGCAATATAGAGAAGCACTTACCGGTCACGCCAATCTGTTTAGCGCATCCGACAGACCAGTGTTTTTATTTAACTCTGTGAGGCGAACTGTGGCAGCGATTCAGTGGGAACGATTAGGAACCTGATTGTTTGTCTTTCAAATCGAGGAACGCCGCACATGAATAGTTATATATATGTGTTATATAACTCTTGCAATATCACAGAGTACGTAGCAAATTATACGTACAGTTTATGCGTTACGCGGTCATCGCACACTTTGTCCTAAGAATTGATGGTCGACCCAATGATTGGGGTCGAGACGGTTGGCCCGAATTCCCCGGGCGGAGAGGGTGGAAAGATGGCCCCAAACACGGCCGAGACACCGATAAGAAACACAAGGAATCGGTCTGTTGGAAATGGTGCGCCAGTATCTGAAGTTTCGAGAGATAGCTTCATTGGCGAATCGTTAATTGAACTCGGTCGCAAGATCAGTTATCTCAGTGCATGCCTTCGGGAGAGATTGCTTGAATCTACCGAGTGCTCCCGGAATCGACGCGACGAAAACGTCCCAATACTTCGGTCTCTTCAATTGGCGGATCAGTGCGCGGCGGACATTATCATGATCCTCAAGGCAATGAGGGGTTCGGCCCCAGTGGAATCAAGAAAGCGATTCAGTGCAAAAATCTCAAATATTCGTGCAAGAAGCGTTTACGGACTCTTACTCCCTAGCGATACCGCGCGATTTCAACTTATCACGGAGAGGGAACGTGAGGTCATGCGGCTTCTTGTCTCGAACGAAACGAACAAACAGGTGGCTTTCGATCTTCACATTAGCGTGAGGACAGTCGAAATTCACAGACGCAGAATAATGGAGAAGCTTGGATTGCACTCCATCGGCGAGTTGGTCCATCTTGCGATTCGGAATGGAATTGTCGAAGCGTAATTTGAGGTCTGGCTAGCAGGGGTTAGAGCCAAGGGTTGCAAATTCAAATCGGAACTGATGGGCACTTGTAACCGTTTCATTGCGGGAAGGTTCTTGTTTTTAAGAAGCGCTAAGCCCTTTGTGCTCAGCAAGACTTCCGTTGGAGGAACAAATGCATTGCACCAGTGTCGACCGTTCTAGATTTTCGGTGATGCCTGGTGATATTTCGCGGAATCATTCCAATCTTCATTGCTTGTTCATGCCTTTTATCCTTGAGGGCACAGGAATCCCTTCTGGGCAATGCGAATACTGTGCAACCCGCACCGATAGCTCGCGGAGTTGATTTCAGCGAGACCGTAGTGCCAATTACTCAGCTAAAGGTCGCTTTGGGAATACGAGCCGACTTCGGGACCGGTTTCTGTTTGGATGCTGCGTGTCGCTTCATCGGAACCAACTACCATGTTGCTATGGTCGAGCGGCCCAAAAAAATCAAGGGCCAAGATGTCGTCCAGCGGTACCTCGCGACAGGGCCGGAGGATGTCGGCGCAACCGAAAACGCGGCCATTTCTGCCTCTTTCGGACGGATGAGGTACACGCTCAGTCGGGACCTTGCCATCTTTGAATTACGCCACCCGTTGCGCCACCATCACGGCATCGGATTCAATCTCGCCGATCTTCAAATTGGACAGGAAGTGGATATCTACGCGTACCCCATGAATGTCTTGAACCCCATGCGGAGTCTGGTGCGACTTCCGGGAGTGTATAAAGCAGAGACGACTACTGGGCTGCTGGCTTTTGCTTACAGTTCTTCGACTGGCAAAGGAATTCGCCCCGGCGCGAGCGGCGGCATCGTCGTCGATAGGAAAACAGAACAGATCGTTGGCATCCTTACGGCAATAATGACGAATGCTGACACAGTTGCACTGGCCGTTCCTGTCCAATCCTTAGTTGATTTTGTGAGCGAGGTGAGACCTTATTTGGCCCGTGAGATTTTCCCCTCCGTTGTGAGGGTTTCACCGGTTTCGCCAGACATCTATCCAAAATTTGTACCGCCTCCCACCGAGAGACTTGGCCCACGACTCAAAGAGCCGTTGGAAGTCCAGAGTCTCCGAGCAAGGGCTCAGGACTTGGCAGACGGTATGCGCAACTTTATCGCAGTGCAAACATTTGCCTGGGGATCAGAAGTTAGTGAACCTGATGCTGAGGCGGCGTATGAAGTTCGAGTTCTCGATGGGCACCAGCGATACCGCGATTTTCCCAATGGGAAGCAGGAATTGGCGGACGTACCTTTCCCGCCCCTGGCTCCATCGCTGAAGCCCGCTAGCGAATGGTCTGACCTGCCCGAAATGATAGGAACCAAACTCGGGCTGAAAATTCGCCAAGCTCCCGATGTTGCAGTCGGTGGTCGCCGGGTAAAAGTCTTTCAGTATCTGGCTGACGCCGAAGACCGTGTATGCAAATTTGAAACCATCGTGGATTACCTATTCTTTGAAGCCAGAAGCGAAAACTTCGTCGCTTGTTACGGGGAGGTTTGGACTGACCAGGATACGAATATTCTCCGCGTGTCGCTGCACTATGAGCTTCACCTCAAGTGGAAAGATTATCAGGCCGCAGTCACGTATGGTTGGATGGAGCGAGCAGATGGACCTCCGCATATCGTTCCTCTCACCTTCTCCACGCAAGCTGATTTCAAGAGGAAGACCTATTGGTGTCGCGGCCAATTCAAGAACTATCAGGTGTTTGGCAGCGAAGTGCGGATTGTCAGGAAATAGCCAGAGAAGTGCATTGAATCAGATTCGTTTTAGAAACCAGAAAATGCTGCAACATTTAAGCGGACCCAGAAGACGGGTCATGAATATTAACTCACTCGCACTGTCGTTGTTGAGCTATCTGACGGGATGCGGCTACACAGCACCGCCAGACATTCGACCCCGAGAGCCAAATGTAATTTCTCTTGATCCGCAAGACTGGTACATCTTTTACAGTGCAGGACTGGCGCCGCATCCGTCACCAGACTCGGAGGGAGCGTGGTCGTTTCAGTTCCCGAGTTCGGAGACAGGTGGGCATGTAAACTACGTTCAGACTCCTTTCAACGCAACGACGACCCCGCAGAGTTTGACCATTACCTTCAAAGTTGAGAGCGATGCACCGCAGTACGTTGTACTCGACCCCGGAGACCATCCGCCAGCGACTTTTCACCTGTTTTTTGAACAGCGGAACGACGACCTTAAGGATCCTAACGGGCGCTGGTGGGCGGACTCAAGTCCGGTCATCTATTATCTGGGCTCACAAGACGGCCAAACGCTTACGTTTGTTGCCCCGCTCACACCTGACATCTGGGGCAATGTAGTTGGGGAAAAAGACCCGCAAGCGTTTTCTGTTGCGCTCGCAAACATCGGATGGATTGGGGTGACATTTGGCGGGCAATTCTTTGCGGGGCACGGCGTTGCCTTGAGTGGTGGCAGCGCAAAATTTATTCTCGTCAATTTCAGCGTCGATTGAACTGTGTGTTGCCAAAAGTCTGAGCCAGCTGCTCGTTCTTTAATTAGCCGACCTCCGAGGCACCCAATATTTAGTTTGTGTTTGATAGCTTGAGACGGCAGTCAGACGGTGGCGCAACAGGCTTTCCCTCACTGGATACTTTGCGCTCGATTTCGTCGAGCTTGAGCATCAGGACGATAAGCGCCCCGGGGTAACGAGCCCTTTCCTCCAAGTCCGTCACAAAGAATTCCCGAGTTGAAAGTTTTTGAAGTTTGTCTTTGCGCCCAGTGAATTCGAGCGTAATCATTTCAATAAAGTCGATTGGCTGGTGCGGCGGGCCAAAGGTCTCAGGCAGCTTTCGGACGGGCTTCGATTTGAGGAAGTCAGAAAAGCCCAGCAAATCCAGTTCGTCAAAAATGAATTCTTTTGAAACCAAATGCTCCTCGTAGGTTTCCTTGCCCGTCTGCTTGTCTACGGTGAGGAAGGGGTCGCTCCACGACTTTGCATACGTCGCCCGGCCATCCGAAAAGACTCTCAGACAAGTGAATGATTTCTCGCCGCCTATAGGGCCTGTTGTGGATTCATCCGATTTGAAGATTAGCTTCGAGGGTGGTTTGTCCTGGGAAAAACAGGGCGCGGCGAGAAGGAAAACCAGGGGGAAGAACGCCAATGAGCGGGGCAGGACAACTCTCGCGGCAGTTAATCGACTGGCCAGCATCTTACGGGACCCTCGATCGTCTTGACGACGGGCTTCGGGAAAAGAGTAACCTCGACCGGATAGGCGACTGCCGATTCAAAGCGGGCCGAGATGCCTTCGTACCCCGTGCACACGGGCACTTCAGTGTTTTGCAACTTCAGCGTTTTTCTGACGCTTTCCCAACATGAGGATTTTTCACTGTGCAGGTCACAACCCGCTTCAACGACTCGGAGGTACTTCAGGATGAACTGGTCGTTTTCTTCCTCGAAAACGCGCATGTGATTAAAGGGAGAACTCTTTGCCTTTTGGAGGAATATGCTCGTGTCATGGAAGGAGTCCTCCTCAAAAACTTTGGTCTCGGTTTTCGAATCGTAAACGACGAACGGCATTCCAGCATTAAACCCGTCCGCTGCACGGAAGAACACCAGTCTGCCCTTGGCCCCCAAGAAGTACCCACCCCACTCCGGGTATGTAATGACCTTTTCATTGGCGGTGTGAGTTAGAGTGCACGCCGGTGCTGTTCGCCCTGCAAAAGGAGCAATCGCGAGCCACTCTGAACCTTTTTGCCCCTCATCGTATTGTTTGACCACAAAAGTCGAATAAAAAAAGCAGGACAATCCATTTCGCCGACCGCTCCCGGGCGCAGAATATTGCGACGGGCCGTTATCCACCACTTCCTTTTTCGATGGCGCGTCGAAGGAGTTCTCTGACTTAGCGGTAGGGGCCGGTGATTCCTGTGCGAAACCGAGCAGTGCGAGTCCGGCAAGGCAGGAGAGAAGGAAAGCTAGATGTAGGACCACTCTGTGTCGAGCGGTATGCATGTTGTGAGTCTAGTGCAGATATCGTTTGGTGAAAAGAAGGGCGAGTATGCCTTGCCGGTTACCGCGTTAACCCGGCATTTTGCCGAAAAGTTGCTGGTGCTAGAATTGCCGTAGCGATTGAGGTTTGAAATTACTTGTTACCCCCTCGACACAACCAGATGTGGGTCACGTGCCTCAACCTCACCTTGATGGGTGTAGCAAACCCCGCGATCATAATAGTCCCTCGAAACCAAGTCGAATCAAGTGCTCCGTTCACTGTGACGTGGTGTGTTTCGACGATTTCTTTGTTTGAAGGTTGTTCGATGAGGTGCTCTACCCTGTCGCCCTCCATTACCAGTTTTCCGCCAGCAATATGGCCTGAAACAGATATGCCGTCTTTATTTGGCGCGCCTTCATAAACATAGAGTAACGCGTCAATCGAATTACCTTCACGCCGCTGCACGGCCAATTCGTATCCAACGACATCACCCACTTCTTTGACAAGATAAGCATTCGAGTAAACTCGCATCTGTACAGTCCGGTCGCATTCGTCTTCCGATGCGACTAGGGTGCCGACCAGTGTGGCCGACAAGGTCATGGCAATCAATGCAAAAACAGGAACGTGAATTAAATTGCGGCGGCCCATGTGAAAGAATTCTAGCACGCGCATTCACAGAGTCCTTCAACTCCTGGATCGTGGGGTAACCGGACATTTGCCAGGCTGGTTTTCGGGTCGATTGCACTCTTCCGGCAACCGCGTTTATCAGAGTTATGCTGGGATCTTAGAGTGTCATAGCGTCCGAAAACCAGAGCAACAGATTGAATATAGAAATTATGGTGACAGACACGCGCAGTCGCCCCTTCCCGGCGAGAGCACAGATTATTCCGAGCAACGCCATCAAACTGCCAAGCCGTAAGCACACCAATTCAACTGGATGAAATAAGGGGAAACCTCCTGTAAACACAGCGTGGACGTACAGGAATGCGTCAAGAACGGTAGAGATGGTGGCGCAACAAAGTCCAGCAACCACCATCATTGCTCTCCATCGCGGAGCGGACTTTTCACCCAATTTCAGCCAAGTCACCCAACTCCAAATAACGTAGCCCCACAAGCACAGGGAGGTGATTAACCAAAATGGACTTATGTACACGCGCATGGACATTTAGGGTAAGCGCGTACCGTGGAAACAGAAAGAAAAATTCTTAACTCCTGATAGGTCGGATGGCCGGACAAGTCCGCGCCAGAATTCGTTTTCCCGCTGAGCGCGGCCAGTAAACATGAAAGCACGCAAAGTGGCGGGTGAGGTTTAGATTCGGTTTTCGTGGGGCGAGGTCACAGAGAGAGTATAACATCCGAGAAATTAATCGTGGAGGACGATGAGGGGCACCCGAAATCAAAATAAAATTCAGAACTGATACTGCGACGGCCCGGCTCGCTGCTTCCGCCGAAAAGAGACACCTAACCAATAGACCAGTAAGGGAGTCTAAGGGCGTATGACATTCCTGCAAGACGTGCGCTACGCCCTGCGTCAGCTTCGCCAGGCACCTGCCTTCACGGCCACCGTACTTCTCACCTTGGCGCTGGGAATCGGGGCTAATGTCGCCATTTTCACGGTGATGGACGCCGTACTGCTGAAGAACTTGCCGGTCACCGATCCAAAGACCATCCTCCGGGTCGGCGACGAAAACGATTGCTGTGTGGGCAGCGGTATCCGTTCGGACGGAAAGGTTTCGTTTTTCTCGACTGAGGTGTATCAGCAAATCCGAAAGAACATTCCTGAATTTGAGGACGTAGCGGCGATGCAATCCGGGTTCAGTTACCGGCCGATCATCGCGCGGCGCGATATAGGACAGCAGCAGGCAAGATCGGTGATGGGCGAATTTGTCTCCGGCAATTATTTCCGCGTGTTTGGGCTGCAGCCGGCTACCGGGCGTTTGCTAATGGATTCGGATGACACTGCGGGCGCGCCGAGAGTCGCGGTGATGAGTTACGCGGCCTGGCGGCGGGATCAAGCGGGCGATCCGGCGGTTATCGGCAGCACTTTTTGGATCAACACCAAAGCGGTGACCATCGTCGGCGTTGCGCCCGACGGTTTTTATGGCGATCGGTTGAGCAGCGCGCCGCCGGATTTTTATCTGCCGATTGAAAGCATGCCGGCGCTGGCGAATGTTGCCTATGTTCACGAACCAATGGTCAACTGGCTCTACATCATGGGACGCGTGAAGCCCGGCGTGGCCATCGCACCGCTGCAGGAAGAAGTTTCCGCGCTGATCCGGCGCGTTTTCGAAGCCAACAGTAGCGCGATGTCGGCTGGCAGCACAAAGTTGATCGGCAAGGTGCATGCGGTGCTATCGCCCGGCGGCGCGGGCATTCAATTCATGCAGGAAGAATATTCATCGCACCTGAATTTGCTGATGTGGGTCGCGGCGCTGGTCTTGTTTATCGCCTGTGCGAACATCGCGAACCTGTTGTTGGTGCGCGGGATGGCGCGACGCAGTGAGATGTGCATCCGCACGGCACTGGGCGCAAGTCGCAGCCGGATCGTGCGGCAATTGCTGACGGAAAGCGTCCTGCTCGCCGGAATGGGCGGAATCATGGCCATGTTTCTGGCCTATGCGGGTACGCGCGCGCTATTGCTACTGGCTTTTCCGGACGCGGTCAGCATGCCGCTGCGGGCCACTCCATCTCTCACGGTTTTCGCATTTGCTTGCGGACTTTCCGCGGTGACGGGAATTCTGTTCGGGCTCGCTCCGGCATGGATCGCGGCGCAAACGCAACCGGCCGAGGCGTTGCGCAGCGGCGCGCGGACCACCGGCAGCGGCGCTTCGCTGCTGCAGCGCGGGCTGGTTGTTCTGCAGGCTGCGGTTTCCCTGATTCTGCTGGTTGGCGCGGGGCTATTCACGCAGAGCCTCGCGAATTTGCAAAACACGGACATGAAGCTCGATTCCACCAACCGCTACATCGTGCACATCAATCCGCAGGCCGCGGGTTATCTGCAGACGCAGGTCGAACCGCTCTACCGAATAATCGGTGAAAGGTTTCACGCCATTCCCGGCGTGGTAAACGTCGGCTTGGCCACCTATACGCCGATGGAAGATGACAATTGGGGAAACTCTGTCCAGGTGGAAGGGCAGCCGAACCTGAACCTCGGCGCTTCGTTTGTGAAGGTGAGCTCGGAATATTTTGATTCTGTGGGAACGAAGGTGGTGATGGGACGCAATTTCACCGTGCAGGATAATTCCACCGCGCGTACCGTGGCGATTGTGAATGAAGCGTTCGTGAAGGCCTTCCTCAAAGATCTTTATCCCATCGGACAGCACTTTGGTCCGCCCAGACCGGGGTCGCAGGGGGATTATCAGATTGTCGGCGTAGTGCAGGACACGGCTTATACCACCGTGCGCTGGAAGAATCACAGCATGTACTTTGTGCCCATGATGCAGCGCGCGGCGAGCGACAAGTCCCCGATCACCGCGGACGAATCGCTCTACCCCGGCGCGATGGTGATCCAGACCAACCACCCGATGCCGAACATGGAACTGCTGGCGCGCGACATACTGGCGTCGATCAACCCGAATATGAGCGTAGTGAAATTTCAAACTTTCAGCGAGCAGATCGCGGATCGCTTCACGGATGAACGCGTGGTCGCGCGGCTCACCTTGCTCTTCGGAGGGTTGGCGTTGCTCCTGGCGACGATCGGGCTTTATGGCGTGACCGCATTTACTGTGGGGCGGCGCACCTCGGAAATCGGCATCCGCATGGCGCTGGGAGCGGAACGTTGGAGCGTTGTCACCATGGTCATGCGTGGCGCGTTGATTCAGGCAGCAATCGGGCTGGCGATCGGCATCCCCGTGGCCATTGGCAGCGTGCGATTCGTGAAATCGCAGCTCTACGAAATCGCCAGCGCAAACGCCACCATAATGTTCGGCGCGATTGCGATGCTCGCCATCGCCGCCTGCGTTGCCGGCTGGATTCCCGCGCGGCGCGCCGCGTCGATTGATCCAGTGAAGGCGCTGCGTTCGGAATAGAAGCGCGCCGGCGAGTGGGCGCGGTTTAGATTTGGTTTTCATGGCGCGCCGTCATAGAGAGACCATGAAATCCGAGAAATTAATCGTGAAGTACCACGATGGGCACGCGAGACTAAAATCAAATTCAAAACTGATCCTGCGGCCGTTCGTCCACCGAAGATGCCGGCAGTGGCGTTGCTGACTCCAAAGCAAAAGTTAGGGGTGATTTCACTTGTCAGGTGACCGCGCTAATCGGGGCCTGCATTACTTCTAGCCTGAATCGAGTCTATTCTGCCTGCCTTAATTTCTTGATTCTCCCCAAAATCGAAGGTGGGCATCGGCAAGCAGCCGACTGATCGCATCCCGGTCCACTTTATCTGGAAGCGGTGAAGTCGCCTGAGCGGCCAGCGCTTCTGATTCGAGTTGCGCGCCAAGCTCTCGAATTTCGGCAAGAGAATACTTGCCCCGACGGATTTCGATCAACTCGTCCCGGTTTGGTCTCGGCAGAGTGATGCGTCCGTGCTGCATCAACTCTCGTGCTTCTCCGTACAGACGGATTACATGCATAGCGTACTTGGTGTCGTATCCATATTTTTTTTCCAGGTCGGCCCTGTGGACGTTTTTTTGACCCTTCTGCCCGAGCAATCTTTTCATCTGGTCATCCGCAAATCCGAGGAACGGCTCTACATGCCCTTTCGCGAGAAAAATCTCAGGCCGAGCAGAAAACTGGTCCCATGTCTTGGTTGTGAACTCAAGAGGTGCGAACAAGAAATGCAGAGCCGATGGATTGCCTTTTGCGGCGAGCCCCGCCCATTTCATCAGGGTGTACAGGCAGACGTCCACATCCAGGGGCCCGTTGCCCCCTAGTTTGCCACCGGTCGTGAATACGAAATGCTCCTCGCGTTCGAGCCCAAGAAGTTTGGTCGGTGGAGGGATGTAAAGTCCGTACCAGTCGGTATCATCGGTCGCGCCCAGTTTTGCGCCATGAGCTTGTGAGCCGCCAATACACGCCATGATTAGATCTTCTTGATAAGCGAATCCGTATTGTGCGAAGTCGGGTTTCACTTGCTGGTCCCTGGAACCCTGCAGCCCAGGCAGATCTCAAAACGGTTATCGTTCGGCAGGCTGAGCGCTTGGTGAAAATATTTCGACCAGCGCCTTTGCAGTGTAAGCACCAGCAACGGCACTGCCGACGACAAGCAAAATGAAAGCACTTACCAGCGAGCCGGGCCTCACCATGAGCGCGTCTGCCAGAAGTGAGCTGCACGCGAGGCCTGCTCCCAGACTCCATGCATTCACCAGGACCCAATGTTTGCAGTTCTGAGCGTGGCGACGCAGAACAAGCCACTGCGCAAGTCCGAGCGATCCACCGGCCAACAATCCGATGGTTCCAAAACTGATGGCTCGTGCGGCAACGCCTAGCATCCGAAAATTGACTGGGCCCCCAACAATGGCCCGACCGATTTGCTCAACGAGAATCACGCCGACGGTTAATCCCAGAGCCATTCCCAGCGTACTGGCGAGCACCCACCATCGGGAGGACGACAAATGCCGGCGGATAATCGGCCACTGCGCCGTCCCCAGGCTTAGTCCCACGATACCGAGAACAATGGGAGTGCCGACCATCGCGCCAGCAATAGCGAAAATAGGCACACCAAGAGGGAGGGCAAGAGCCAACCCAGCCACTAGCCCCAAAACGGTGAGGGCGATCCACTGAAGGCGTTCTGCTTGACTGGAATTCATGAGTCCTCCTCAACGCGACGAAACGGACAGTAAAGGGACGCGAGCCGCGCTTGGCGCCGTAACCTCGAACACAACCACTGAGCAACCCTTGGGGTGCAGTACTTTTCCGGGTCGTATAGCGGACCACAAACACTCACTTGACACCAATCTGTTTCAGCAATCCAACCAAGTCGTAAAAGAGTTTCTCTTCGACGATCTCCCCGTTTTTCCAGTGCGCGACAGTGCAGGTCCACTCGCCCTGAGCAATTTCAACTCTAATGGATGGTTGATCAAATGATTGTCGGGGAAGGTCTTGAAAAAGTCGATGGACTCTGCCTTGTGATTGTCGCGGCCTCTAGTCGGTTCGGCCTGGCCCGGCCAAAATACGGCAGTGTCTTTTGAATGCCGCTTTTCAAACGTCTCCCAGTCCTGTGCGTTCCACGAATCGTTTAGTGTCCGCATAAGCTCAATATTGGACTGTGTCATATCATCCTCCCAGGATACGCGACGACGCACGTTCGACTGAACATGTCCTGACCATCAGCCCACCGGGGCACATTCTACACCTTGACTCACGCGGGTGGCCGCAGTTGTGAAGTTGATTCCGTGAGCACGGCCCAGGGATGGGGGATTACAATCGGGGGGATTATCCGCGGAGTATCTCGAGGGTAGCCGAAATCAAAATCAGATTTAGATGCAGACCCGAAGCTGCCGCCACCTGCCAAGTGGCACAAGCAGAGCCGAGTAACAGCCTCGACGGCCACCTGAGCCGCTCCAGGATATCAACCGGAGCGGACTCAGGGCAGTGGGCGGTGGTTTGGATTATTAGTTATAGGTAGCAGTTGCCGGTTTTTTCGCGGCCTTCGCCGACACGGTCACAACTTGCACGGCGCCCGACTTTTGCGCATTCGACGGTAGCGTGTGCCTTGCTGGAATCCGGCGCGGCGAAGAATCGTGTTTATGGATTGCAGCCTGGTCGGCGTCTTTGGAGATGCGCCGAAGCACGCATGCAAAAACCGTGCCCGGGTCTGTGACGATCCCATCAATTCGGTTCCCGTGTTCCGATACCACAAAACTGATATCAATAAGAGGAGGCCCGCCCATGTTTGGTGGCGGCACCGGATGGCCATCAATCGCTGATGGAGTGAAGGTGATGGCGCCAGTGCCGTCAGGATTCACAGTCTCGGTTCCGGAAACGGTCTCTGTAAAGACCGCGAAACCGCCGATGCTATCCGTTGTTGTCCCCGTAAAATGACCTTCCTCATCCGCGATGGCTGTACCAAGTTCCTTCGCGGGAACCAGCGGAGATGCCGGAGTCGGAAAGGCCAAATATCCCTCACACGTCACCGCATAAGTTCCAGCCGTGGTATGGGTGGTGACATTTTGCGCAGACGCGCTGCCCGCGACGAGCAGCGATGCCAACAGGACCCCCAATGCAGCTACTTGTATAAGACGATTTTTCATAGAACACCTCTCCAGTGTGCCGTCCCTATGTTCAGGACTTGGCATATTGTGAGAACATGTAATATCGAAAACGAGGTATTAAAGTCCTGACAAAAAGCTTACATTTTGACCGGCGGAGATTCCGGTGGAACGACGCTCCTATCAGTTTGGCCCCTTCCAATTTGACCCCGCGGCTCGTGTGCTTTCCCGAAGCGGCAAAATCCTCCCACTGACATTCAAAGCAGCCGATGTGCTGCGGGTACTGGTGGAAAATCGCGGACAGATTGTGGCGAAAACCAAACTACTGGAAGAAGTGTGGCCGGGGAGCTTCGTGGAAGATGGAAGCGTGGAACGGAATATCTCTGCGTTGCGAAAGGCGCTGGACGGAACCGGAACTTCGCGCCAGTACATAGAAACCCTGCCCAAGCGAGGGTACAGATTTGCGGCATCGATCCGCGAGTCCAGCGGGGCTTCGCCTTCGGAGTCGCGCAAGAAGACCATAGCAATCCTCCCATTTCGTGTGCTGGGAAAAAGGCCGCGAAGCCTGGAACTTGGCCTGAGCGTGGCGGATGCGACCATCAGCACGCTTGCTCAGATCCCAGGGCACGCAGTGTTGCCGACAGGCGCGGTGGCAGCATTCCCGCAGGAGAAAATCGATCCTGCGTCATTCGGGAGGAGCCTCGGCGCGGACCTGGTGCTCGATGGAAGCATCCAGTTCTCGAAGAATCGTGCGCGCGCGACTGTGGGGTTGCTGAAGGCGGCGGGGGGAAGACACGTCTGGGCTGAAACCTTTGAGCTGCCCTTCACAAATAAATTCCGATTTCAGGATTCTCTGGCCGAAGAATTGGCGGGAGCGTTGGCGCTGATTCTGAGCAACGCGCAACGCAAGCTCTTAAATCCCCAATACACACGAAGCCGTGAAGCCTATCAGCTCTATTTGAAGGGCAGGTATCACTGGGGCCTGAGATCGGGCGCCGGACTGAAATTGGCTGTTACCTGCTTCCGGGGTGCGCTGCGGTTGGATTCGGAATTCGCCCCGGCGTATTCAGGACTCGCGAATAGCTATGCATTCCTTCCGATGCTCACAGCAGGGCGTGCTAGGAAATTTATGCCGAAGGCGCGAGCCGCGGCCGTCAGCGCGCTTGAGATTGACGAAACACTTGCCGAAGCCCGGTCGGCGCTGGCCTTCGTGAAATGGCATTACGAATGGGACTGGCCGGGCGCGGAACGGGAGTTCCGGAGGATCTTGAAGTTCGTGCCTGATGACAGGCTGACTCGTCAATGGTATGCGTTGTTGCTCGCGGAACAGGGCCGATCCGGTGAAGCGTTGGAACACATGAAGCGCGCTATCGCGGCCGATCCGCTTGAGGCAAGCCTACAAGCCAACCTGGCAACGATCTTATTCCTGGCCGGCAGATATGAGGATGCCGTCAGGCAAGCTCAACGCGCACTGGCGTTGAATTCAGCCTCGCACCGTGCGTATTTGGTGATTGGCGAGGCACGGGAACAACAAGGGAGATTCGATGAAGCAATCACCCAGTTCGAGGAAGCCCGCCGGCTCTCGCCGGGCCCGTCGGGGTCTCTGGGATCCCTCGGCCACGCACTGGGCTGTGCGAGAAAGGCCAAGGATGCTGCCGATGTGCTGCGAACCCTCGAGAAGGTTGCGGAGACCCGAGGCTGTTGGTTTCCATTAGCGCTAACGCATCTCGGATTGGGAGACCTGGATAGCTCGTTCTGTTGCTTAGAGCGGGCTTGCGACGAGCGGGACTTTCACCTTGTTTTGCTGAAGACGGACCCGCGGTTTGCCGCCTTGCGCGGATCGGAAAGATTTGAGGCGGTGATCCAGAGAATTGGGTTGGGCGAAGGGTGACCGGCATAGTTTGACGGTAGACGAAGTGTCGAGGAGGCGCGAAGCTTAGATTCCTGTTGGTGAATCCCAAGGGGGTGGGAATTGAGGAAAGCGCGAGTGGCGATGGTCTTGCTGGTTAGTGCGGCGGGAGCACTGGTGTCCACGGGGCCGCGGGCGCAGTGGAAGACGGCATGGAGCTACGAGGGGGCCAGGGGGCCAGAACACTGGGGGGACCTGGATCCGGATTACGCTCCCTGCAAGAATGGCAAGGAACAGTCTCCAATCGATATTCAAAGCGCGGAGAAAGCGGAGCTGCCGGCGATACGGTTTGAATATATAAGCGGCCCGCTGAAGATCATCAACAATGGATACACCGCGGTGCGAGTGAACTACTCCAAAGGGAGCGGGAATTTTCTGATCGTGGGAGATGCGCGCTATGAGCTGACGCAATTCCACTTCCACCATCCCAGCGAAGAATATATTCACGGGAAGCCATACGACATGGGGATTCACCTGATGCACGTTGCGAGCGACGGAAAAGTTGCCGGAGTGGTGGTGCTTCTGAAAGCGGGCAAATCGAACGCGACGGTTGAGCAGCTGTGGAAATACATGCCGCAGACTGCGGGCCAAGAGCAGGGGATTCCCGGAGTGGCGGTCAATCCCGCGGGGCTGTTGCCCCGAGACAGTGCGTATTACACGTACATGGGGTCGCAAACGGCTCCGCCATGCACGGAAGGAGTTGTGTGGTATGTGCTGAAGACCCCAATGGAAATTTCGACGGAGGAGATGCAGGAGTTTGCGAAGCTTTATCCGCATGATGTGCGGCCGGTTCAGGGGCTGAATGGGCGGGTGGTGAAGGAGAGCCGGTGATTTGGGGGCAGGGGCCGGACTCAGAGGTTGCACGGAGAATATATAAAGGATAGGGGAGATTGCGTTCTGGCGGACTGAGCGGTATGTTGGCCAGCGGCCGGGAGACAAATGAACCCTGAAGGATATGAACGTGGCGGGTGATCCCGCGGACGTGCTTGAGGACTGAGGCGCTATTCGGATTTGATATCTTCAACTGGAGGAGGTAGCGGGATCAGCTCGAGTACGCACCATCGAAGTAGCAAGAGGAGGGGCGGTCTGAAATTGCTGCAAACAGGCGCGGCAAGACCCAATTGCAATTTTCATCCAATAGTCCGTTGGGATATAATTCGTGGCCTTGGCCCGGGGGGCGGGGGTAACCGATCGGTGAAGTACTGGCTCCCCCCGGACTTAGCAGTGGAGCGTCCCAGCTACCCACCAGCCCTTCAATGCGTGCGGGGGTTCGAATTTGCGGTTCGAGCGCGACACCCACACTTGCGGATGTCGACGCGTTCGATGCGCATCCAAATGAGAGTTCCTGGCGACGAGTTTCGCTGAGACGGATCGCTATCGGGTGAGGGGTTCGATTCTGTCCGAGTTACCCCGAAGAGCGCTATATTGTGATAAAGGTTTACGCAATGCCATCAGCATCACAAGTACGAGATACCAGGCAATCTTCGGCAAGCCCCGCGGCCGAAGTGAGCGTGATCATTCCCGCTTACAATGTCTCCAAATACATTGGGGAGGCGCTCGATTCTGTTTTCAAGCAAACATTCCAAGGCTTCGAGGTCATCGTTGTAAACGATGGCTCGCCGGATACCGAACAATTGGAAAGAGTTCTGGAGAATTATCACGATCGCATCCTCTATCTGACGCAGGAACACAAAGGTCTCGCGGGGGCCCGCAATACAGCCATTCGAGCGGCGCGCGGAAATTATGTGGCGCTGCTGGATGCGGACGATTTCTGGGAACCCGAGTACCTGGCAGTGCAGCTGGACTACCTGCATAAAAATCCGGACATGGACGTGGTGTCCTGCAACAGCCGCTTTTTCGGGGACAAGACGTACGCCGGGCGAACTTTCATGGATGTTTTTCCCTCCGACGGGCCCGTGACCTTTGAGAGCCTGGTGACGCGGAAATGCAACGTGTTTGTTTCCGTGACGGCGCGACGAGAGGCCATTGAACAATCCGGTCTATTTGACGAGTCGCTGATGTCTTGTGAAGACTATGACCTGTGGCTACGACTCGCGGCGGATGGCCGGCGCATTGGCTACCATCGAAAAGTTCTGGTGAATTACCGGAGGCATGAGGCGAGCCTCTCGGCGGATCCGGTGTGGATGGCGGAAAGAAATTCGCAGGTGATCGAGAAGTGGCAGCGCGATATTCCGCCGGTGGTGAAGGAATGGTGGCTGCTTGAGGAGCGGCGCACCAGAAATGTCGCGGAAGCTAACTACTGGAGGGCCAGGCAAGCGTTCGCGCGCGGAGATGTGACAACGGCGGTGGAGTGCTTCAAGAAAGCCAATGAAGTGTTGCGGAGTCCCAAACTGAAAGGGACAATCTTTTGTCTGCAGACAATGCCAAATCTGGCCCTGCGGGCGCACAAGATTAAGCGAAAACTGAAATCAATAGGCTAAGGGTCCCGTTGCAGGATTGAGCCGGAGATGCGCAGTCGGCGTTGGGTCAACAGCCAATGTCCGGCCTCTCGATTTCTTTCCTTTTCCATCCGTCCAAGTTTTTCCGGATAAGTCCACCGCCCGGATTCTTCAGCCAAGAAATGACTTGAGAGTATCAACCAGTTTCACGGCAAAAGGAATGGACTCACCCAAGCGCGTCGAGAATTCCGATTCCCCAAGGACCTCGATACAAAGTCTGGATGCTTGACACAGAATCGCCATCTCTTCGTTGGAAAGCCCAATCTTCCGTGAATCGCCATCTTTCAGGGAGGCACGAAATGCAGTGTTCAGCTTCTCCCACAATTGCTTGACACGTTCGGCCGGCGCGCCAACTTGTCCTTCAAAGTCCTTGACGGGAAATCCGTTCAGAATTTCGTTCAGACTATCCATAAAATACGCAATTTCGGCTTTCGATGGCTCGAAAACGTATTCATTGGCGATGTACTGCTTCATTTGCATGGGTCGTAGATTGGCCGCACTTTGATTGAGCTTTTTTCTGACCTCCAACGCAGGGGATGATAGCACTAGAGAGATTCAGGAGAGCATGATTTGCGGGCTTTTGGTTATTCGCGCGGCGTAGCAGCGGTCCTGCTGGCGGATTCCGTGGAATCCAATCTGGTGACACGCGCGGCGTCAACCAAAGTAGCCGTGGATGGGACCGGTTTGTAATCGAAGTTGTGCTGGTCTTGTTTCACGCTGATGGTCTTGAAAAACAGCGCTTTCCCATTCATATGCACATCAAGATCAGTCATCTCCCAGAAGCCCGAGCCGACATCCTGTTGAGTGACAGAAAAAGCTCCGCCTTCATCCAGATGCCCGAGTATTCCCCAGCCAAATTTTACCGGGCCGAGAAGTCGCCCTTCCATATGCGCCAGCCGCTTCGCCGCAGGGTCAAACCAAATGGCGCCTGCGAGTTCGTGAAACACCTGGCTTTCGTGGTCTGTGGAATGAAAGGCCGGGTCTGGAGTGAAATTCAGCTTGATGAGGCCATTTTCCGTTGAAACGTATTGATAACGAAAAGCGTTTGGAAGCATCCTGAGCAGGCGCAGCTCTTTTTGCTGGTCCTCCCACCTTTCCTGTTCTTCGGCTTGGATTTGCTTTGGATCCGAAATCAGTTTTGCGATACGGACATCTTCGGTCCGCGCTTGCTCGGCCGTCAAAGGTTGGCCATTGATGGCGATCAAACGGTCGATGTCGCCCCGTTCGGTCTCAAAAACGGCGAGGGTGTCGCGGCGTCCGTATTCATCTTTGTCTTGCTTGAATTGCCACAGGCTATGATCCTGCCGCTGTTCGTTCAGCTCATTGGAGATGATTTCTTGGACGAATTGTTGTTCGTGCCCCCGGACGACTGCGGCGGGATCGTTTGTCTGTTGGGGAGAAGAGGGCAACGATGGACCGAGGAGGATGAATGCAATTGCCACAGCGCAGGAGCTGGCGATCGTGCGCATAAAGATCCCGTAGACCTATTTTAAACCCAACGGCGAGAAGAGCAAACGGCAATGTAGAGCAGTCGCGGCCGTGGACTGATGACGGTGGCGCCTACTCGGAGAACGAGGAGAGAGCCGCGGAATTTGGGCGAAAATTGGGGCGCAGTTTGCTATAAAGCTTGAATCTTGTAAGGACACTTGAGGGGGATGCGATGCGGCGAACTTGGATGATTTGTTTATTGACGATGCTGACGGGTACAGCGGCGCTGGCGCGGGAGGCGCGCGGGCAGGGCGGCGCCGCGCAGGGAGCGCCAATGCAAAACGCGGCGGCCCAGGGGCGCGGAGGGGCGGATGCGAATGCGTCACTTCCCACGATTGCAGCGAAGACCGTGGGGATGCAGAAATTTGACGGGTACTTTCCGTTTTATTGGGATGCGCGCGGCGGGAAGATTTGGCTGGCGATTGACAAGTGGGACCTGGAGTTTTTGTACACCGAGTCGCTCCCGGCGGGACTGGGGTCGAATGACGTGGGGTTGGACCGCGGGCAGGGCGGGCGCGCGCACGTTGTGAAATTCACGCGGTCGGGGCCGCGGGTGCTGCTGGTCGCGTCGAACTACGGATTTCGCGCGAACACCAATGACCCGGACCAGAAGCGCGGGGTGGAGGAGTCATTTGCGGTGTCGGCGCTGTGGGGATTTGATGTGGCGGCGGAGGACGCTGGAGGGGCGGTCTTGGTGGATGCGACGAATTTTTTTCTGCGCGACTCGCACAGCGTGATCGCCACACTGAAGCGCACGCAACAGGGAACTTTCCGGTTGGATGCGACTCGCTCGGCATTCTACTTGCCGGGGACGAAAAACTTTCCCAAGAATACAGAGGTGGAAGTGACGCTCACTTTTACGAGCGACGAGCCGGGTAACTACGTCCGCCAGGTTACGCCCGACGCCACGGCGGTCACGGTGCGCGAGCACCAGTCGCTGATCGAATTGCCCGGGCCGGGATTCAAGCCCAGGGTTTACGATCCGCGGTCGAGCTTCTTCGGGATCAGTTATATGGATTTCGCCGCGCCGGTGAGCGAGTCGGTGGAAAAGAGATTCATCGCGCGTCACCGCCTGGAGAAGAAGGATCCCAATGCAGCCGTGAGCGAGCCAGTGCGGCCGATTGTTTATTACCTGGACCGGGGCGCGCCGGAGCCGATCCGGTCGGCGCTGCTGGAAGGAGCGAACTGGTGGGCGCAAGCGTTCGAGGCCGCCGGATTCAAGAACGCGTTTCGAGTGGAGCTGATGCCGGAAGGAATGGACCCAATGGACATCCGCTACAACGTGATCCAGTGGGTGCATCGAGCGACGCGCGGATGGTCGTATGGAGGATCGGTGACCGATCCGCGGACGGGGGAAATTATCAAAGGCCAGGTGACCTTAGGGTCGCTGCGTGCGAGGCAGGATTATCTGATCGCGGAAGGGCTGACCGCGCCATACGAAAAGGGGAAAACGGTTTCACCGGCGTTGATGAACATGGTGCTGGCGCGGATGCGTCAGCTTGCGGCGCACGAAGTGGGGCACACTCTTGGGCTGGCGCACAATTACTCTGCGAGCACGGTGAACCGCGCTTCGGTGATGGATTATCCGCCGCCGGACATTTCGCTCGATGCCAACGGAGTGCCGGACCTTTCCAATGCTTACGCGACGGGGATTGGCGCGTGGGACAAGGTGTCCATAACGTTTGGGTATTCGCAATTTGCGCCGGGGGCGGATGAGGCCGCGGCGCTGAACAAAATTATGAACGATGCCTATTCAGGCGGGCAGCGGTATTTAACGGACCAGGATGCGAGGCCTGCTTCTGCTGCGAGTCCCTATGCTCATTTGTGGGACACGGGAGGCAACGCTGTCAGCGAGCTGGACCGGATAATGAAGGTGCGGGCGGCGGCTCTGAAGCGTTTCGGGGAGAATAACATCCGCGAAGGCGCTCCGATGGCCACGCTGGAGGATGTGCTGGTGCCTATATATATGATGCACCGGTACCAGGTGGAAGCGGCGGCGAAGGTGCTGGGAAGCGTGGACTACTCGTTTGCGCTGCGAGGGGATGCGCTGACGCCGAACAAGCCGGTGCCACCGGCGGAGCAGAGGAAGGCGCTTGATGCGGTGCTGGCTACCCTGACTCCTGCGGCGCTGGCGCTGCCGGAATCGCTGCTGAAGATGATTCCGCCGCGGCCGCCGGACTATCCGCAGAGCCGCGAACTTTTCCGGCGGCGGACGGCTCCGGTGTTTGACGCGCTGGCTCCGGCGGAGGCGATTGCCACGCACACGGTTGCGTTTTTGTTTGATCCGGAGCGGGCCGAGCGGCTGGTGGAATATAACGCGCTGGATTCACAGGCTCCGGGATTTGGCGAGGTGGTCGACCGGGTTCTGGCGGCGACGTGGAAGGCTCCGCACGCGGCGGGATATGCAGGGCAGATACAGAACGTGGTGAATCAGGTGGTTTTGTACGACATGATGACGCTGGCGGCCGACCAGAATGCCGGAAGCCAGGCGCGCGCGATTGCGGCGTTCAAGCTCAACGAGCTGAAGAAGTGGCTCGATGGGCAGGCCTCAACAGGAGCGGACGGGGATTGGCGCGCGGCGTGTTTTTATTCGGCGGAGCAGATTGGGAGATTCCAGAAGGATCCGAAGCAATTTGATTTGACTCGGCCGGTGGTGCCGCCGGATGGGATGCCGATTGGGATGGATGATGATTGGGACTGGGATGGGAACTGAAATGGGGTACCTGGAGGGATCATGGGGGCGCATAGCTGGATGGAAAAAAGTAAGAAAATGGAAAAGATCATTCCCATTCCACCGACGTCGGTAGTCCGACTCTCAAACGCTCCCAGGAACACACCACGTTGGCGTAAGGACCTGGGCCGCATATTTCGAGTAGGCTACTATTCCCGGCAAGATGGATTGGATTGCGTGTGGCTCGTGAACGACGAAGGCAAGTATGAGCAAACCACAGACCACGGCGACTTATTCAAATACTTTGACGTCATTCACTTAGCCAACGAGAAGAGCTTGTATGGCCGCGGCAAGCCACCATTTCCGTTCATCCGGCCTGCTGACAAAAGAAAATCCAAGCGCCGTGTCTCTGGCAAGTAAGATCTGAAAAGGTGATGACGCCAGCTCTCGATGAGGAATGCCACGCCGCTTACTCTTATCACGCGGAACAGATAGGGAGATTCCAGAAGGATCCGAAGCAATTTGATTTGACGCGGCCAACCGTGCCCCCTGATGGGATGCCAATTGGCGCGGATGATGATTGGGACTGGGATGGGAACTGAGAATCGGGGAAAGGTACTGATTGTTACGGGAGGAAGCAACGGAATTGGAGCCGCTACGGCACGACTCGCTGCAAGCAGGGGCTATTCGGTATGCATTAATTACAGGCAAAGGAAGATTGATGCCGAGGGTGTCGCAGGAGAAATTGAACGGCAGGGAGGGCACGCAATTATTGTTCAGGCGGATGTGAGTGTGGAAGCTGAGGTCGTTAAGCTGTTTGAAACCACCGACGCCAAATTGGGGCGTGTTTTCGCGCTAGTGAACAATGCCGGCACCCTGGAGAGGCAGATGCGACTCGACTCCATGGAGGCAGCGCGCATACAGCGGGTGTTTGCCACCAACGTGATCGGGAGTTTTCTGTGCGCGCGCGAGGCCGTGAGAAGAATGTCCACAAAGAAAGGCGGCTCCGGGGGAAGCATCGTAAATATTTCGTCGGGCGCCTCACGGCTCGGTTCGCCTGGTGAATACATAGATTATGCGGCGAGCAAAGGAGCGGTGGACACTCTTACGATTGGGCTGGCGAAAGAAGTGGCGGAAGAAGGCATCCGCGTGAATGGAGTGAGGCCCGGATTTATTTACACTGACTTGCACGCGAAGGGCGGAGAGCCAGGGCGCGTAGATAGGTTGAAGGTACAGGTGCCGATGCAAAGGGGTGGAGAGCCGGAGGAAGTGGCCGCGGCGATATTGTGGTTGCTTTCGAGCGAGGCGTCCTACGTGACAGGGGCGATTGTTGATGTGGGCGGTGGGAGATAAGGCTGAAGTGAACATTGCGGGTCGCAGATTCGTCCTTATCGTGCAGTAGAATAACTTGACAATGTAGGTAACAAGCGCATAGGGTCAGTTTCACCGTGGAACTGGACCAATCCCTCTCTTGGTTGGCGCTAGCATTGACTCCGGGCCTGGGCGCCCGGCTGACCGCGCGAGTGCTGCGCGAATTCGGCACGCCGGAAGGAGTTTTTGCTGCGTCGCTCACGGCGCTTGAGGCGTGCAATCTTCCGGCAGCGACAGCGCAGAGCATCAATTCCCATGGCGCTTTTTCGGCGGCGCAGAAGGAATTGGCGCATATCCGGGAGCTGGGTGTGCAGCTTCTGCACTGGGGCGAAAGCGCCTATCCGCAACGGCTTCTGGAGATTTACGACCCCCCACCCCTGCTGTATGTGCGTGGAGACATTGAAGTTCTGCGGCGCCATTGCATCTCCATGGTGGGCACGCGACGTCCGTCACCCTACGGGAATCTAATGGCAGAAAGGCTGGCAAGGGACCTCGCGGATCGCGGCCTAGTTATTGTAAGTGGCCTAGCGAGAGGGATTGACTGCTTGTCGCACCGGGGGGCATGCGCGTCGGTGCGAGGAGCGACCATCGGCGTGCTGGGCACCGGGATGGACGTGATTTATCCCAAGGAAAACAAGAGGCTCTTTGCCGAGGTGGAGAAACGCGGCGCGCTGATCAGTGAATTTCCCCTGGGAACGTATCCCGCGCCGGAGAATTTCCCGGTTCGTAACCGAATTGTAGCCGGGATGAGCCTGGGAACTATTGTTGTGGAGGGCGAGCAATACTCCGGGTCGCTGATAACGGCGCGGCTGGCGATGGAATTCGGAAGGGAAGTGTTCGGGGTGCCCGGGAATGCGACGCAACCTTCCAGCTTCGCTCCGAATCAATTGGTGAAGCAGGGAGCGAAGCTGGTGACCGGCTGGGAAGACGTGGTGGAAGAGCTTCCCACCGCAATTCGAGCGGAATTATTCCCTGTAGAGACGCCGGGGGCTGGTGAGCGCGAATCGCTTTTTGCCGAATCACTTGCGCCGGAGCTAAAAAAGCTGTACGACTTATTAAGTACGGACCTGGCGGCCCATGTCGACGAGTTGGTGGAGAATTCAGGGATGACGTCATCGGCAGTGCTGGCAGGATTGTGTGAACTGGAATTAAAGGGAATCATCCGGCAGATGCCGGGGAAACAATTCGTAAGAGTCCTGATGTAAATGAGGATGGAGGAAAGTCGTCAGTAGTTAAAAGGACACACACCTGCCCGTCCCACCGGGTTTCGGTCTAAAACAATTCCATGGGAAAATCACTGGTCATCGTCGAGTCGCCCGCCAAGGCGAAGACGATCAATAAATATCTGGGACGCAACTACAGCGTCAAAGCTTCCATAGGGCACGTGATGGATCTGCCGAGGAAGGATATCGGCATCGTGTTGCCCGGCGAGCCGAAGAAGGCCAAGAAATCCAAGTCGAAGAAGGGCGGGAAAAAGGTAGAGGCCAAGCCCGCCGCGCCAATCAATCCCAATAAACTTTTTGATCCGACCTACGTTGTAATTCCCGGCAAAGACAAAGTGGTGAACGATCTGAGGAAAGCTGCGGCAACCGCGGATGCCGTTTACCTGGCCGCTGACCCGGACCGCGAGGGTGAAGCAATCTGCGCGCACTTGACGGAAGTGCTTTCGCAGTCGAGCGATTCGCTGTTCGATGGGTACACACCGGCGGTAAACCGTTGGAAGAAGACGAAGAAGCCGGCCCCCGGCACCGAGGCGGAACCGTATGTGCCGCCCGTGGCGGTGGAAGTCCCGAAGGACATGCGCAAGAAAATTTTCCGCGTGATGTTTAACGAAATTACGCCCAAGGCGATTCGCGCGGCTTTTGACCGTGCGGGGCAGGTGGACGAGCACCTGGTGGATGCGCAGCAGGCTAGGCGCGTGCTGGACCGGATAGTGGGATACAAGATTTCCCCGCTGTTGTGGGTGAAGGTGCGGCGAGGGTTATCGGCCGGGCGCGTGCAGACGGTGGCGCTGCGTCTGATTGTGGAGAGGGAGCAGGAGATCAAGTCCTTTGTCCCCAAGGAATATTGGACGATTCACGCACGGTTGCAGGCAGCCGAGTTGCCTATTTTCGAGGCTAAGCTGTTTCGCCACAAGGGCGAAGAGATCGAGATTTCCAATGAAGCTCGCGCCAGCCAGGTGCTGGAGGAGCTGAAGCGAGCGCAGTGGCGTGTAGCTGAGGTGGTACAGAAGGAAAAGCGCCGGTACGCGCCGCCTCCCTTCACAACTTCCAAGCTGCAGCAGGCGTCGTACAACCGCTTGCGATACACGGCGAAGCGCACCATGGGGATCGCGCAGAAATTGTATGAAGGCGTGGAGCTGGGCGATGAAGGCTCCGTGGCGTTGATCACCTACATGCGCACGGATTCGGTGCGCGTGTCAGACGATGCGCTGGCGCAAGTGCGCGAGCTGATCCCGCAGCAATACGGTCCCGATTACTTGCCGGAGAAGCCCAACTTTTATAAAAGTAAAAAGGATGCCCAGGACGCGCACGAAGCCATCCGTCCCACGGATGCGGCGCGAACGCCGGAATCGGTGCGGCGCTACCTGGATGACGAAATGTTCAAGCTGTACCAGCTGATCTGGCAACGGTTCGTGGCCTCGCAAATGGTCCCCGCAGTTTTCGATCAGACCACGATTGACGTTGCGGCGGGGGACTACATTTTCCGTGCGTCAGGATCGGTTGAAAAATTTGCGGGGTATCTGGCGGCGTACCGGTCGGGCGAAGAGGACGCGGAGAAGGATGACGATAGCGAGGCCGAAGGGAAACGCCTGCCGCGCGTGAGCGAGAATGAAATCCTGAAGCTAGCGGCGCTGGAAACTCCAGAAAGAAGCGCAGCGCCTCCCGCAGTGCGCTCGGAGCAGCATTTCACGGAGCCGCCTCCGCGGTACACGGAAGCGACACTGGTGAAGGATCTGGAAGAAAAGGGGATCGGCAGGCCCTCGACCTACGCAGCGATTATTTCCACGATTGTGGAGCGCGAATATGTGGACAAGGAGCAGGGGCGTTTCACTCCCACCATGCTGGGAGAAAAAGTGAGCGGGCTGCTGGTGAAAAGCTTCGAGGATATCTTCGATTTGGGCTTCACGGCGCGGATGGAAGAAGAGCTGGACGAAGTGGAGGAAGGGAAGCTGCCGTGGAAGCAGGCGGTGGGCGAGTTTTACGGCCGGTTTGAAGTGGACCTGGCTACTGCGCACGACAAGATGGAGTCGTACAAGATCGGGATTGCCACCAAGGAGCTTTGCCCCAAATGCGAAAAAGGGCATTTGCTCGAGCGCATCAGCCGCAACGGGTTTTTCATGGGATGCGACCGCTATCCGGATTGCGACTACACGCGCGACCTCTCCCCAGTGCTTCCCACCGAGGGAGACAACGCTGTTCATGCCTGTCCGGAATGTGGGAAGGACATGGTCGTGAAGCGCGGCCGCTTCGGAACCTTCCTGGCCTGCACGGGATTTCCGGAATGCAAGACCACTCGGCGGCTGGTGCAGGGGACGCGGACGGCGCGGCAGCCGGATGAGAAGCTCGATGAGAAGTGTCCGGAGTGCGAATCCCAGCTGGTGAAGCGGCACGGCCGCTACGGGGAATTCATCGGCTGCTCGGCGTATCCGAAGTGCAAGTACATTCGGGCGCAAACGTTGGGGATTGCGTGCCCGAAGTGCGGTCAGGGCGAACTGGTGCAGCGCATGACGCGCAGAGGCCAGCGGGTGTTTTTCGGGTGCAACAAATATCCGGAATGTGATTTCACCACGCCCTATCAACCCATCATTGAGCCGTGTCCGAAATGCGGCGCGGCGTTCATCGTGCAGAAGAACTTGAAGACCGGCTCGGTGCGCGCGTGTATTAAGGAAGGCTGCGATTGGGAAGTTGCGGCTCCTGAACCGCAACCCGTGGAAGCTTTGGCCGGGGTGAAGAACTGAGCGGAATTTCCCTGCCTCAATAACTCTCTGTTTTTTTATCAAGGCAACAATCTAGAATACCGGAAGGTTCCAAGGAGCCTCAGGTATGGGTGTGATTATTTCAATGCTTCGCGGGGTGAATGTTGGCGGGCACAACAAAATCAAGATGGACGAGCTTCGCGCGCTCTATGAATCCCTAAGGCTCAAAGGCGCGCAGACACACGTACAGAGTGGGAATGTCATATTTAAGAGCAACGAAAAGGACCTCGCGGCTCTGACCCAGCGGATTCAGAACGCCATTGGACGGAAATTCGGGTTTCGCCCCGAGGTGATTGCGCGGACACATTCAGAAATGAGGGATACGGTCGCAAAAAATCCCTTTGCGCGGCGGCGCGGGATCGAACCGAGCAGGTTGCTGGTGACCTTTCTGGCCAGTGAGCCGAAGAAAGAGGCTTGCGAGTCAGTCTTGCAATTGAAAATAGCGCCGGAGGAGCTGAGGATCGAGGGACGCGAAATCTACATTTATTATCCCAAGGGGATGGCGCGGCCGACGGTGCCATGGGTGAAAATCGAAAGAACATTGAAGGTTTCCGGAACGGGAAGGAATTGGAACAGCGTGACGAAAATGTTGGCAATTGCCGAGGAAATGGAAGCGGCCGGTTGACGCCGTCCCACACACAGTAAGTGGCGCACGGTTCTTGCTTTCCTCGCGGCAGTGACGAGCCTATACTTTTGGGATGCGCCCCGCGAGGAGGACATGAGGGAGACGGTCCAAAGATTCCTTCATTACCTGCAGAATGAACGCAATGTTTCGCCGCATACGGTATGCAATTACAAGTCCGACCTCGAGCAGTTCCTGAAGTACCTTTCACCTCCGGGCGGTCAGCCTGATCACAAGCCGCGCAAGGCGCTTTCCCCAAAAGACATTGACCACCGGCTGATTCGCGAATACCTGGGGCATTTGCACGACCGGGGGCTGGAGAAAATCTCGGTAGCGCGGAAGTTGACATCGCTGCGGTCGTTTTTCAAGTTTTGCCACCGAGAAGGGATCGTGCAGAACAATGTGGCGCGATTGGTGACCACACCCAAGCTGCCGAAGCGGATCCCCAATGTGGTGTCCGCGGATGAGCTGAATTTGTTTTTGGATCAATTGGGTGGATCGCACCGGGGGCTGCCTGGGTACGTAGGCGATGAATTTGATACGGAAGGCCGGCACGCGAGAAGAGAGCGAAAGGGCACATTGAAGTCACGCTCGGCTGCGAGCGGAGCCGCTGCGAAGCGCGACGGATCCCGCCTGATGCTGCGGCGTGACCGCGCCATCATCGAGATGCTCTACGCGGCAGGGTTGCGCGTGAGCGAACTGGTGGGGCTGAACGCGGATGACGTCCAGCGCAATGACCAGATGCTGCGCGTGCTCGGGAAGGGGCGCAAAGAGCGCATCGTGCCGTTTGGCTCCAAGGCCCTTGCCGCGCTCGAGGCTTACTGGCCGCTGCGCGCGGAGATGATGAACAAGCCGAAAGCGGAGAATGACGTACAGCCGGTGTTCTTGAATTTTTCGGGGCGGCGGCTGACGACTCGAAGCATCCGTCGGATAATTAACAAATATGTGAAAATTGCGGGGCTGAATTGGGATTTGCATCCACATTCGTTCCGGCACGCATTCGCCACGCACTTGTTGACCGACGGTGCGGACTTGCGCGCGATTCAGGAGCTGTTGGGCCACGCCTCGTTATCCACCACTCAGAAATACACCCATGCTTCGATACGCCAGTTGATGGATGTGTATGACAAGGCGCACCCGCGGGCGTGAAACCCGGCGCGTTGCGCTGGCGTCTCAACTCAGTTAATCTTCAGCGGCAATTTGTTTTGTAGCAATCATGCTTCGCATCAACCAAGGTACGGGGTGGGAGATGAAGCGATTTCTCCTGGGTGGGTGCTTCGTGGGGTTTGTGTTTGCATTTATGAGCGCGCCCCCCGCAGCGGCGCAGGATAACTACGAAATTCAAGTTTACGGCGCAGATACAGTTGAGCCCGGCCACACCATGGTCGAGCTGCACAGCAATTTCACATTTCAAGGTTCGAAAACGTTTCACGATGGAATGTTTCCCACTGAGCACGCCGAGCATGAAACCATAGAAATCACGCATGGATTCACCGACTGGTTCGAGACTGGATTTTATATTTTTACGTCGGAACGCAGCGGGCAGGGGATTGACTGGGTGGGAGACCATATCCGTCCGCGATTCCGAATTCCGGAAAAATGGAAATGGCCTGTGGGATTGAGCCTCTCGAATGAGATTGGTTACCAGCGGCGATTCTTCTCTCCGGACACCTGGACGTGGGAAATCCGGCCGATAATTGATAAGCAGATCGGAAAGTGGTACCTGTCGTTCAATCCTTCGATGGACCGCTCCTTCCACGGGGAGAGCGTCCACAAGGGAGTTGAGTTTTCACCGAATTTCACGGTCGGCTACGACTTCACCAAGAAGATTAACGGCGCGATTGAATATTATGGCGCGTTGGGGCCCATCACGGGGTTCGATCCGGTCACGGACCAGCAACAGCAGATTTTCCCGGCAATCAATCTGAACCTTTCGCCGAAATGGGAGATCAATTTTGGCGTGGGCGTGGGTGTGACGGCTGGGAGCGATCACCTGATTGCAAAAATGATTTTGGGATACCGGTTTGATTTTTAGATTTGCAATTCTTATGCAGGAGGGGATTCCATGAAATCAGCGGCGAAAGTGTTCGCACTATCGGTTCTGATGGGTTGCTTTACGATGGGCGCAGCGGTTCGCGCGCAGGATGAAACCACGGCACCAGCCGGCGGCCGGGGCGGGCAGGCCGGCCCCACTCGCGCCTACGTGGTGCCCGAACCGCGGCCCTATGATCAGGTCATACGGGGCGACGTAAAAACTCAGCACGGAATCTTCGACGTGCACCAGATCAAGGAGCAGTATTTTTATGAAATTCCCGCGGCGCAGCTCAATAAAGATTTTCTGTGGGTGACCCTGCTGGCGAAGACCACGCTCGGGGTCGGGTATGGCGGCACCGTCGCGGGCAATCACGTGGTTCGCTGGGAGCGGCATGGCAACCGCCTGCTGCTACGCAGCGTGTCGTATGAAATTGTGGCGGATCCAACTCTGCCGATCGCGAGCGCGGTGCAATCGGCAAATAACGATTCAATCCTGATGGAATTCAACATTGAAGCGGTTGGCAAGAACGACGCGCCGGTCATCGACGTGACACGCCTCTATGCAACGGAGGTGCCGGAGTTCAGTGCGCGAACGCTGTTGCGGGCGCGCGGATTTGACACCACGAGGTCATACATCGAGCGAATTACGGCCTTCCCGCAAAATATAGAAGTGGAAGCGACCCACACCTACACCAATCCTCCGGAAAACCCTGCTCCAGCGGGCGGCACGCCCGCGCCCGGCCCGGGACGAGGCGGCAGGGGCGCCGCGGGCATGCGCGGAAATTCCGCGACGGTGGTGATGCACTTCAGCATGGTGAAGCTGCCGGAGAACAAGATGATGCCGCGGTTGTTCGATGACCGCGTCGGATACTTCTCCACTTCACAGGAAGACTACGGCCGGGATGAGCATCGCGCCGCCCGGCGGACCTACATCACTCGTTGGAGACTGGAGAAGAAGGATCCCTCTGCTGCTGTCTCAGAACCTGTGAAGCCCATCGTTTACTATGTGGATCCGGCGACACCGGAAAAGTGGCGGCCGTGGGTGAAGAAGGCCATCGAGGATTGGCAACCCGCGTTTGAAGCAGCCGGATTTAAGAATGGAATTATTGCCAAGGACGCGCCCACGAAAGAAGAGGACCCGACCTGGAGTCCCGAGGACATTCGCAACTCCGTGATTCGCTGGTTACCGTCCACAACGGAAAACGCGGTGGGGCCGAATATCCACGATCCGCGCACGGGGGAAGTGCTGAACGCGGATATCGAGCTTTATCACAACGTGATGAACTTGGCGTCCGACTGGTATTTCACGCAGGTCGGCCCACTCGATCCGCGCGCATCGAAGCTTCCTCTGCCCGACGATTTGATGGGGCGGCTGATCGAGTATGTGCTCGCGCATGAAATCGGACACACCATTGGATTCCAGCACAATATGAAGTCCAGCTCGCTTTATCCTGCCGACAAAATGCGTAATGCGGAATGGTTGCACAAGTATGGTCACGTGGCCACGCTTATGGATTACTCACGGTTCAACTACGTTGCGCAGCCGGAAGACAAAATTCCGCCTGAGGATTTGATCCCACGCATTGGCCCGTATGACATCTGGGCGACGCATTGGGGATACGCACCGGTTCCGGGCGCGAAAACTCCCGACGAGGAAAAACCCACGCTCGATGCCTGGTCACGCGAGCAGGACAAGACTCCGTGGTTGCGCTTCTCAACGGATCACGCAGGAGGCACCGACCCCGGCGAGAACACCGAAGCCGTGGGCGACGCTGACGCCGTTTATTCCACGGGGATGGGTATGAAGAATCTGCATCGCGTGATGGACATGCTGATTCCGGCGGCCACTGCGGATCCACTGGATGCTTATGACCGGCTTACGGAATTGTACGGCCGCGTACTGAGCCAGTGGACGCTTGAAATGGGACACGTCGCGGTAATCGTCGGCGGCGTGGAATCGCAGGACAAGCATCCCGATCAAGCGGGCCCGCAATTCTGGCCGACATCCAAGGACAGGCAGATCGCGGCGGTGAAATACCTGAACGAAAACGCCTTCAAGACACCTACATTCCTGATTCGTCCCAAACTCTTGGAACTCTTCGAGCCGGATGGCGAGATGGCGCGCATCCGCACTGCGCAGATGTCGGTGCTGAACCGCCTGGTTCAGGACCAGCGCGTCGAGCGCATGATCGAAATGGATGCCATGGACAGCGCAAAGGCCTACAGTCCAGCGGAATTCCTGGCCGACGTGAGGCATGGTATCTTCAGCGAACTTTCCGACCCCTCGGTGACTATTGACGCCTACCGCAGGAATCTCCAGAACGGGTATGTCGAGTCGCTCTCCGAGAAGATCAACTCACGCACAGCGGGGCTGGAAGAAGTGCGTGCACTCTATCGCGCGAATTTGAGGGCGCTCTCGGGCGAGGTTGGTGAAGCAATTGCGAAAGCCAGGGACGCACAAACGCGGGCGCATCTGGAGGCGGTGAAAGATAACATCGCGGCGGCGCTGGATCCCAAGATCCCGTTTACGCCGGCAACTCCGCCGCCTGCGGCGGGCGGAGGCCGTGGTGGGATCTCACCCGGCTTAGCCATCGATGCCGATCCCAAGAAGCTGGGATGCTGGCCGGACTACAGAATTACCGGCACCGTAGATCATCGGTAGCTTGGTATGCAGCCGAAGTAAGCGAATCAGTTTGTTGGCTGGGGCGCACACCTCAATGGGATGCGCTCCAGGTCAACACAATGATTTTTTGAGTTGATTGAGTTGATCCACGTGGGCCCACTCCCGGTTTAGGAGCCCCTACCCATCCTCAATCCCGAGAGGGTGCAATTGTGTCGGGCACTTTATACGGTAGTATATTACCACATATGTGGTAGAATATGACCATATGCTCGACCTTCGCTCCAAAGCCCGCCAGCGCCTTTTAGTGTTTTACTTCACAAACCCGACGGCTCGTCACCACCTGCGGGACTTGGCCGAGCGGCTGGCGATTGACCCTTCAAACTTGTCCAAAGAACTGGCTCGCCTGGAGCGGGAAGGCCTGTTTAAGTCCGAAGTGAGCGGGCGGCAGAAATATTTTCACCTCAATCGCAAATACCCGCTGTTCGCCGAAGTACGTGGCATCGTCGAGAAAACCATCGGCGCTGCGCCCCTAATTGCACAGTCCCTCAAACGCATTGAAGGGATAGGCGAGGCATACCTCTATGGCTCTTTTGCAGGGAATCGGCAGGATGCCGCCAGCGACATAGATGTGCTGATAATTGGCGCACCCCACGAAGAAATCCTGGCGGAAGCTGCACGAAAGCTCGAGCGACAACTCGGCCGTGAAATTAACTACACCGTATTGACGCCGGAGGAATTTCAGTCTCGCCGCGCTCGCAATGATGCCTTCCTGGACAATATCTGGCAAGATAAGCAAGTTTTGCTTGCCGGTGGGGCGTGAAGAAACTCAAGCCGCAAAAAGTAGATTGGGCTCAGGTCGAGCGCTTCCTGCAAAGCGCCGAGAAGAAGCTGGCTTCGGCCAGCAAGATCCTTGCATTCGATGATGAGGCGTCTCTCCAGCAGGAATACGAAGCGATGCTCAAGGCTTCCCTGGGCTTCATGTTCAGCCACGGTTTTCGCGCCAGAAGTCAGCCCGGCCATCACATCGCGATCATAGAATTCGTCAGGGCGCGGATTGACAAGAAACACGACGGCCTGATTACCGTATTCGACCGCCTCCGCCGGAAGAGAAACCTGGCTCTCTACGACGACACAGGATTCGTGTCACACCGGGATGCCGAGCAAGCGCTCGAAACAGCTCGTGAATACATTCAAATAATTCGCGCTGACATCGTTGCGCGGAAACCTTAATGGAGTGGAAGCATTGGGATGCGCAGACCTTTCGTTGCTGCTCGAACGCTTTGCCTCCTAGCTTGAACGTGAGATTGGAGTACCGAGTTTGCAATGAAACTGCTAATGCTAGCTTCCGTGTTTGGGGTGATCTTCATTGCCTGCGACACCATTGACCGTCTTATCGTGAAGATGCGATCAGGTGATATTTTCCGGCCCAAGATGGGATGGAGGATTCTCTATTGGTTTTGGGCAGACGTTTTCGTCGCTTTCAGTTTATCAAGTCCGTATTGGAACACAGGACCAAATCGCTTGCCTCTTTGGAATTTTGTCGCCATGATTTTAATTGGTCTGGTATGGATTGCCTCTTGGCCGCGAACACTGATAGCCGATTGCTCTGGAATTTCCTCCTGCAGCATCTTCGGTTTGGGTCTCCGCACTGTTCCTTGGGCAGAAGTGTCCCGAGTTAGTTCTGATTGGCAAGAGGAATACATAAAATGGGGCTTCGATAGGATTTGGACGTTCATGGGGACAAGCCTTACGGTGACAAGCCGCGACGGGGCGAGCATCCAGCACGGTTTGATGAATAGGCGGCAAGGCCAATTCCTTGACGTGCTGAGGCGTTACGTGCCGCGAGACGCCTTTGACCCAGGTATTTATGACTGGCATCCTTAAGAACACGCGACGAGGCTTGATTTGACGGGGTCTGCGCATCGCCCGTATAATGTGAGATTCCTAACTGAGCGGGAGGCACGATGTACGCGGTCATTCGCAGTGGAGGCAAGCAATACCGGGTCGCTCCCGGCGAAACGGTTCGGGTGGAGCGGCTGGAAGGCAAGGCCGGAGGGAAGGTCACCTTCGATGACGTGCTGGGCGTGTGCACGGATGAATCCAAATTTGTGGGCGGCGAAGCGGCCGGAAAAGCCAAGGTATCGGGAAAAATCGTGCGCCACGTGCGCGGGCCAAAGGTCCGCGTGATGAAGTTCAAGACGTGCGGGCAATACAAGATTTTCCGCGGGCACCGGCAGGACTACACCTCGGTGCAAATCAGCGATATTACCCTGTAAAGTTATTCAGGCACGTGGAAGGGATCCAGAGATGGCACATAAGAAGGGTGGCGGCTCCAGCGTAAACGGCCGCGATTCCCAGGGACAGCGGCTGGGAGTGAAAAGATTTGGCGGGCAGTGGGTGCACTCCGGCACGATTCTGGCGCGGCAGCGCGGCACTCGCCACAAGCCCGGGCACAACGTGGGCCGCGGCAAGGACGACACCCTGTTCGCGCTCGTGAATGGTTTTGTGTTATTTGAGGACAAGGGCCGCACTGGGCGATTCATCAGCATCGTTCCGGCTGAAACGGCAGCTTCCCCCGCGAATTGACCTCTTTGTGAATCACTTGAAACGGAGCAAACTCTCCGGCGGTCCCGTGATTTCGGGGCCGCCTTTGTGTTTTCTGGGGACATCCTGCGGGTTGCGGCGTCTTTAGATTGAGTCGTCATTGAAATGAGCCAGCATGTTTGTTGATGAAGCGCGAATCTCGGTCAAGGCGGGCGGCGGAGGAAATGGCTGCGTCGCGTTCCGGCGGGAGAAATATGTTCCGCGCGGCGGGCCTTCGGGCGGCGACGGCGGGCACGGCGGGAGTATTTGGCTGGAGTCTTCGCTGCATGAAAATACCCTTCTGCGGTACCGGTATAACCGATTGTTCCGGGCGGACCGCGGAAGGCACGGCGAGGGATCAAACTGCACCGGGGCCTCCGGCGCTGACATGGTGCTGCAAGTTCCCATCGGCACCATCGTCATTGATGAAATCACCGGCGAGCACCTGGCGGATTTCACCGCGCCAGGCGAGCGCGTGCTGTTGGCCCACGGCGGCAAGGGCGGTCGCGGCAATCAGCATTTCGCCAAGCCGTGGCACCAGGCGCCGCGGGAATCGGAACCGGGCGAGCCGGGACAGGAACGCGAGCTGCGGTTGACATTGAAATTGCTGGCCGATGTCGGGTTGGTGGGATTTCCAAACGCAGGGAAATCCACATTGATTTCCAGGATTTCCGCGGCGCGCCCGAAGATCGCGGATTATCCATTTACCACGCTGGAGCCGGCGCTGGGCGTGGTTTCCGCCGAGGGCCAGCCGCACAACGCCAGCGAGTTGGCGCAATTGCGGACTTTTGTGGTGGCGGATTTACCGGGACTAATTGAAGGCGCGCATCGCGGCGTAGGCCTGGGCACGCGCTTTCTGCGGCATATTGAGCGCACGCGGCTCCTGGCTCACTTGATTGACACCAGCGATGCTTCGACGCGCGACCCCGTCCGCGATTATGAAATTATTCTGGGCGAGCTGACCGCCTTCAGCCGGGAGCTTGGCGCAAAGCCGATGATCGTTGTAGCCACTAAGCTGGATATGACCACGGACCACACGCGCCTCGAAGAACTGCGAAAGTTTTGCGGGGAGCGCGGACTGGAATTTCACGCGGTTTCATCACCCACCGGCGAAGGAATCAAGGAGCTGGTGTTGGCCATGGCGGATGCGCTGGAAAGGATTCCCCGCGAATCGCTGCACTCGAAAAACGACGATCCGCCTGCGGAGGGCGATGAAAATTCGCACGATGCCGCGGCCCACGCGGCGCCCAAAGAGAGCGAGACCTGAGTGCTCCCCGGAACTCGCAGTCCAGGCCATCGTATGATTCACATCCGCCCCAAATCGCGAAAGGCGGTCGCTTTGTTTGGCGGATCGTTTGATCCCATCCATTCCGGGCATCTGGCTGTGGCTCGCGCTGCCGTGAAAAGGTTTGGACTCGACCGCGTTTACTTTATTCCCTCCGGAATGCCTCCGCACAAACAACGGCGCAAGCTGGCGGCATTCGCCCACCGGTTCGCCATGGTGACGCTGGCCTGCGCGGAACACTCTGATTTTGTGCCCTCACTCGCGGAAGCAGGCGAGGACCTGAGCGGCCACCGGATTTCCTACTCCGTGGACACCGTCCGGCACTTCAAGCATGTGTTGCACGCGCACGAACATCTGTATTTCATTTTGGGTGCGGACCAATTCCTGGGCATCGCCACATGGAAGGATTACGAAACGCTTTTAGGGCTGTGTGATTTCGTCGTCGCCAACCGGCCGGGATTTCGTATGGATGCGCTACGCCTGGTGATCCCCCCCAGCGTGGTTGGGCGCCACGGCGCCTATCCCGCACCGGATGATCCCGAGGCAATTGCCTTGCGGCGGACCACGGTCTACCCGTTGACAACGGTTTCCAGCCCCGTTTCCGCCACGGAAATACGTCGGCGCATACGGCACGGGGAGTCCATCAGCGGGCTTGTGCCGCCGCGCATCGAGGAATACATTCAGAAGCAGGCATTATACCGGTGAGCATGGAGACCCTTCGTAGCGAGCTGCGCTGCGCCGTCGACGCCGCGCACAACAAAAAAGCGGGAAACGTCACGCTGCTCGATCTTACCGGGCTGGGCGCATTCACCGGATGGTTTATGGTCTGCACCGGATTCAGCACGCGGCAGGTGGCCGCTATCGCTGATGAAATTGAGCAGCAATTGGGCCGCCTGGGCCTGCGATTGCAGCACCGCGAAGGCCGCGGCGAATCCGAGTGGGTGCTGCTCGATTACGGCGGCTTCCTGGTGCATGTTTTCACCGAGCGCGCTCGGCTATTTTATGATCTCGAGCGGTTGTGGCGCGCGGCCCGGCGAATCTCCATTCCCGACCCCGGGCCGGAGTCCGCGTCCGCCGGAGCAGCCTCTCGACCCGGCGCCACGGACATTTCCGAAGGATCCGCCGAAGCATGACACCCGATCCAATCTCTCCCGCGCCGCCGTTAGCGTTCATCGCGAATGACCCTGTCTCTCAACGGGTGTTGGAACTGGCGCACAAAGTTGCGCCCACAGCCACCACTCTTCTGATTACCGGCGAGAGTGGAACCGGCAAAGATCATCTGGCGCGGCTGATTCATGAACTGGGGCCGCGCCATGACGCTCCTTTCCTGAAAATTGATTGCGCCAGCCTGCCTCAGGAGCTTGTGGAATCGGAATTGTTTGGACATGAGCGCGGCGCGTTCACCGGCGCGGTGGAGCGTAAGCTTGGGCGCTTTGAGTTGTCTTACGGCGGAACCGTGGTGCTGGATGAAGTTGCCGCGCTGGTGCCGGGGATCCAGTCGAAGTTGATGCGCGTGCTGGAAGACCACACTTTTGAACGATTGGGCGGCACGGAAACTTTGACGCTCGATGCGCGCCTGATCGCGCTCACCAATGCCGTGCTCCCGCAGTTGATTGCCTCCGGAAAATTCCGCGAAGACCTCTACTTCCGCCTGAATGTGGTCAGCATTCACATCCCGCCGCTGCGCGAGCGCCGTGGAGACATCCTGCCGCTGGCTGAGCTGCTGCTGGCCCGTGTCGCTCCCGTCCATGCGCGCGCCGGAGTGCGGTTCTCGGAGGACGCCAACCAGGCGCTCACTGCCTACCAATGGCCGGGGAATATACGCGAATTGAAAAACGTGATTGAGCGCGCCCTGGTTTTCGGCAAAAGCAAGGGCGCGGAGCTGACCGCCGATGACCTGCCCGATAGCGTGCGCGTGTCGGCGGGCGGGCCTTCGCTCGCGGTGTCGCGGCTCCGCTCCCTGGAAGACGTGGAGCGCGAGACGATTACAGCCACGCTTGAAGCTACGCACTACAAAATCACCAAGGCCGCGGAAATCCTGGGCATCAGCCGCAAAACTTTGCTCGACAAACGCAAACGCTACGGCCTGGAATGAAGATTCGACTGGTCCTGCTGGGCAAAACGCGCCGGGCCGAATGCCGGGTGATGCTCGAAGACTATGTCGGCCGAATTCGCCGTTACGCGGAAATGGAATTGAGCGAAGTGCGCGAAGACTCCGCCGCGCTGCGACGCCTGGAATTTCCTCCCGGCGCGACGGTCGTCCTTCTCGATGCCGCGGGGAAGCAGCATACCTCCGCCGATTTCGCAAAGTGGCTCGGCCGCGAGCGCGACCGCGGAGTCCGCGAAATTGTTTTTCTTTGCGGCGGCGCGGATGGCTTTCCTGAGGCGCTTCGCAAACAGGCCACAGCCAAGCTTGCCCTTTCCACGCTCACCATGCCTCACGAACTCGCGCGTGTAGTGTTGGCCGAGCAGATTTACCGCGGCTTCGCCATTCTGGCGGGGCATCCCTATCCAAAATAAATGCTGCACTTAGTATTTCACTGAGGATTAGCGGGTGGTTTCCTGCTGCAACCGCCGTGCAAGATCAGCGAAGATATATCTGTGTTCGCTGCTTACTCCCCAAGTTTCAAACGGCTTCCAATACCACACAGGATAGAGATACGACCTAATCGTCGTTGCCCGGGTCAGTACGGTCTGATTTCCATCCGGGCGTAGTTCATACCGCGCATTCTCAAAACCAAGCCAGTGGCGCCCTGGTAAATTGGTGCGGTCAATCGAAAGCCCCATCACGAATGGTGGCTGCCACTCGATGACGGTTTCTTTGATGTAGCCGTTGTTGAAATAGCAAGTCCGCGTGGCTCCCAGACCTGTTCCTTCCATTGTGCAGCGTTCGGGGATGGGGAGCCCGACGTACATCAAGAACGATTTGTCCACCTGCAAAGAGTCAAAGGATTGGAGATTGGCCCATATGATATTCGGCGCTCCAGTCAGACGAATAGAGGTTGTGACCATTTCTTGACGCGAATGAAGCAGTGTCGGCATTTCTATGCGATGGGCTGTGAAGATCATGAGTGGCAAAGAAAGCAAAACAACTGAGGTGAACTTCGTACCGCCGGTGAATTTGGCAATAAGCCTCCGAAAAAGGAAACCCAGTAGGGCTCCGGTGAGAAGAGCTCCAAGCAGCAACGGAAAGGCTGTTACTGCACAGAGAATTGTTTCCAGACCTGCGGAAATCAGCAACGCGAGAGATGTGAGCAAAGCTAGAGCTGTCGCCGCAAAGACTTTGTTCGATTGATCTTGGGTTACCATGGCGATGGCAAATCCGGCTGCGAACGGAGTCAGGATGAACGTCGCCATCCCCATTGCGTGTGTGCTGGGGACTTCCGCGAGCCAGAATCCAAGTAGGCCTAGCGCCGTACCGGTCGCCGCTCCCGCCAGGACTGCCTTTATCGAAGCGCCAGGGTTTTTCAGAGGAGACCCTTTCTCTTGCCTACAGCACATGTCCCAATCGCGGCCAAATCCTGATTGATCATTTGAATGTGATTCTATGCCGCAACGGGTTGAGGAGTGCAATGTTATTGTTAATTCAATAGAAATGAAGATTCTGAATTACGAACGAGAATGACCGAATGAAATGCTCGGCCGCCCGAATTTAGCGCGTGCCTAAAATCTCCTACCGTTGTATAAT
>Ga0070733_10000122_pt1 | contig 70092 bp, 68 predicted proteins | sample Coa_R1_9_FD_66450 | JGI IMG/M metagenome (GOLD analysis project Ga0070733, IMG submission 66450) | Surface soil microbial communities from Centralia Pennsylvania, which are recovering from an underground coalmine fire - Coalmine... | ecosystem: Environmental > Terrestrial > Soil > Unclassified ... | reverse complement strand
GCTGCGCGAGCGCCACAGGCCGTCGGCGGCGTAAATGAGAAGCGCCAGCCAGATGACGGCGAAGCCGGCAACGCGCGCCGTCCCAAAGCTCTCGTGGAACAGGTACACGCCGCACATCAGCTGCAGGCTCGGCGCGATGTATTGCAGCACGCCGACGGTTGAGTAGGGCAGCGCCCGCGCGCCGTACGCAAACAGGAACAGCGGGATCGCGGTGACGAGCCCGCTGCCGATCAGGAGCGCGGCGATTCCAGCTCCCGAGGTGGTCAGCGCGCCGCTCCCGCTCGCCTGGCACCACGCAAGATAGACGAGGGCGAAGGGCAGCAGCACCAGCGTCTCGGTCGCAAGCCCCGGCAGCGCATCGACGCTGATCACCTTGCGCAGCAGGCCGTAGAGCGAAAAGCTCACCGCCAGCGTGAGCGCAATCCACGGCGGACGGCGGCCAAGCACCGCAAGGTAGAGCACGGCGGCGGCGGCGAGGGCCACGGCAACCCATTGCGCGCGGTTGAGGCGCTCCTTGAGTACAAAAACCCCGAGTACGACGTTCATCAGCGGGTTGATGTAGTAACCGAGACTCGTGTCGACGATGTGCTCGTGGGTCACGCTCCATACATAGACCAGCCAGTTGCAGCTGATGAGCAGCGCGGTGACCGTGAGCCGTGCCAGCAGCGCAGGCTTCGTCAGCGTCGATGACAGCCGGCCGAGCTCGCCGCGTGCCATCAACCACACCAGGATGAACAGACACGACCAGGCCACGCGATGCGCGATTATCTGGATCGCCGCCACGTCATGCAGAGGGTGCAGGTAGACCGGGAACAGTCCCCAGATTACGAAGGCTGCGGTCGCCGCCGCCAGCCCGCGGGGCGAGAGCCGTGCGGGCATGGTCACCGGCGTGAGGGCTGGGCGGCCTGCCCGGCGAAGCTCATGAACAACGCCGCCAGGGTTTCCAGGCCCCGCGCGTCGTCCTCATCGAAGCGTCCCGGTCGCGGGCTGTCGATATCGAGCACGCCGAGGAGCGCATCAGAGGCGAGGAGCGGTACGACGATCTCCGAGCGCGAGGCGGTGTCGCAGGCGATGTGCCCTGGAAACTCATGCACGTCGGGCACCAGCAGAGTGCGTCGCCGCGCCGCGGCCGTGCCGCATACGCCGCTACCCAGGGCGATCCGCACGCAGGCCGGCTTGCCCTGGAAGGGGCCGACGACGAGCTCCCCGCCCTTGAGAAAGTAGAAGCCCGCCCAGTTGATGTCCGGCAGGGCATCGAAGATGAGGGCGGAAGTGTTGGCTGCGTTAGCGATGAGATCGGCCTCGCCGGCGAGCAGCGCCGCGAGCTCCTCGCGCAGGCGCGCATAGTCCGCGGCCTTGTCCTTGAAATCATAGCGCTTGGCCGGGTAGCTCATGGACGGATTGTATCTGCTCGCGCTGACGATAGCCCAACGCCGCCGCTCACGCGCGCGCGGTCGGGAAAGCCAGCACCCCGTCGATGTGCGCTGCACCGAGCGCGAGCATCGCGACACGGTCGAACCCGAGCGCGACGCCGGCGCAATCGGGCAGGCCGGCGACGAGCGCGGCCAGCAGATGCTCATCGAGCGGGTGCGTCGGCAGCCCCAGGCGGCGTCGCGCGGCATTGTCCTGCTCGAAGCGTGCGCGCTGCTCGCCCGCCTGGGCGAGTTCATGGAAGCCGTTGGCGAGCTCGATCCCGTCGCAGTACAGCTCGAAGCGGCAGGCGGTGCGCGGATCGGTGGGGTCGAGGCGCGCCAGGGCCGCCTGAGTGGCAGGATAGCCGTGCACGAAGGTGAGTGTTCCGCGGCCAAGCCGCGGTCCGACGCGAGCGCCCATGAGAAGCTCCAGCAACTCATCACGCTCCGGGGCGGTCGAGCGGAAACCGAGCGGGGCTGCCGCCGTCGTGAGCTGCGCGATAGTGGCGGTGAAGGGATCCAGCGCCAGCTCGCGCATGAACGCGTCGCGGTAGCTGAGATGTTCATCTGCGCGTTTGGGAGCTGCGTTCCCCAGCAACTCCCGCACCAGCGCTGCGACCTCGTCCATGAGTGCATCGAGCGTCGCGCCGGTGCGGTACCACTCGATGAGCGTGAATTCCGGGTTGTGCAGCCGGCCGTACTCGAGGCCGCGCACGACGTGGCAGACCTGGAAGATGTCCCCGCTGCCCGCCGCGAGCAGCCGCTTCATGGCGTACTCGGGCGAGGTGTGAAGAAAGAACTGTGTGCAGCCCTGGGTTTGCGCTACCCCAGGTGACGGCGCGCCGTGCACCAACTGCACCGTTGCCGAATGGATGTGCACATCGCTCACCGGCGCGTTGACGAGCAGCGGCGTGTCGACTTCGAGTACGCCGCGCGCGGCGAAGAACGCGCGCGCGCGCGTCAGCAATGCCGCGCGCGCTTTCAGGCGCGCCGGCGTCGCGCTCGGACGCCAGTCCGCGCCGCGCTCGCTCATGTCAGGTGCGCGAGCGCCTGGCCCACCCGGATCGTGCCACCCGGGGCAAGGGCCGGCAGCCAGGCAGTGCGTCCGGGCAGCAGCAGGATCACAGTGGAACCCATGTTGAAACGCCCGAGTTCCGCGCCGCGTGCCAGCGTCAGCGGACTCAAGGCGCCATCGAGGGCGAGCTGCGCGCCGCGACGCGGGGTGCGCGGGGTGACGTCCCCGTGCCACACGGTCGACATGCTGCCGACGAACAGCGCCCCCACCAGCACCAGCGCGAACTGCAGCGGCCCGTCCCCGAACACGCACACGATCCTTTCGTTACGGGCGAAGAGGCCGGGGACATTGGCGGCGGTGGCGGCGTTGACGCTGAAGAGAGCTCCCGGAACGTACCAGGCTGCGCGCAGAGTGCCGGCACAGGGCATGTGGACGCGGTGATAGTTATAAGGAGCGAGGTACAGGGTCGCGAAGCTGCCGCCCTGGAACGGCGCCGACCACGACGCTTCCGCCGCCAACAGTGACTCGAGGGTGTATGCCAGGCCCTTGGCCTGCACCAGCCACGAGCCATCCAGGGCGCCGATCTGGCTGATGCTGCCGTCCACCGGCGACACCAGCGTGTTGGGATCCGGATCGGGTGGGCGAACTTGCGGCCGCAGTGCGCGGGTGAAGAACTCGTTGAAGCTGGCGAACTGCAGCGGCTCGCTCTGTACCGCCTCGCTCATGTCCGGGCGGAACTTGACGACGAAATTGTCGATAAGGGCGTTTTTTACCCAGCGCACGCGACTGCGTGTCAGCCAGTGCACCAGCTGCGACAGCAGGTGCTGCGGCAACAGGTACTGCAGCGCGACGAACAGCCGCGCCCGCAGGCTGTCCGCATCCGGCTCGCTCATGTCGCCGCCTTCGGCGCACGGCCCAGGTACGGGGTGGCGCGCTGCAGATCGGCGGCGAAGGTGCGCACTTCGAAGGGCGGCGTGAAAATGGCGACCATGCGTGCCTGCCGGTCGAGCAGAAATACCACCGCCGAGTGGTCCATGGTGTAGTCCCCGCCCGGCAACTCGACGCGGTTGACGGCGACACTGAAGTTCGCCGCCAGCTTGCCGGTCGCGGCGTCATCGCCGGTGAGGCCTTCGAACGTGGCGTCGAACGCGTGCACGTACATACCCAACACCGGCGGGGTATCGCGCTGCGGATCGACGCTGACAAACACCACCCGCAGGTCCGGCACGGCCGCGTCGCGCTTGATGCGGGCGAGCTTCAGGAGCGTGCCGGGGCACACATCCGGGCAATGCGTGAAGCCAAAAAATATCAGCGCCGGCCTGCCGATGAGATCCTGGCGGGTGAACGGCTGCCCGCTGGCATCCAGCAGACGGAAATCGGCGACCGCCCTCGGCCGTGGCAGCCAGGTGCCGCTTGCAAGCTGCGGCGCTTCCCTGTCAAGTTGCTGCGCGAGCCAGAAGCCGGCGAACGCCGCGCACACGGCGGCGGCGGCGAGGAGCAGGCGGGCACGTGCTGTCATGAGCGAATTATTTCACACCCGTTCGCGCCCCGTACGCACACCGCCGCGGGCGATCAGCGTGCGCGAGCTCATCGCGCGCGGCGCGCGGCGTTTGCAGCGCGCGCAGCTGTGCTATGGACACGGCACTGACAATGCCTGGGATGAGGCGGCGGTGCTGATCCTGCACGCGCTCGGGCTGCCGCTGGCGGGCGGCGCCGGCGTCGGCAGGCGTCGGGTCGGGGCGGCGGGTCAGCGGCGAGCGCGTGAACTCCTCACGCGCCGCATCCACGAGCGCATCCCGGCGGCGTACCTGACTGGTGTGGCGTGGTTTGCGGGCGTGCCGCTGCGTGTCGATCCGCGCGTGCTCGTGCCGCGCTCGAGCATCGCCGAGCTCATCGAGCGGCGCTTTGCGCCATGGATCGCGGCGCGTCGCGTGCGCCGGGTGCTCGACCTGGGCACCGGTTCGGGGTGCCTCGCGATCGCCTGCGCGCGGGCCCTGCCGCACGCACGGGTGGATGCCGTGGACATCTCGGACGATGCGCTCGAGGTCGCCGGCATCAACGTGCGCCGTCAGCGCCTCGTACGGCGCGTGCGACTGTGCAAGTCCGACCACTTCGCGGCGCTCGCTGGCGCGACCTACGATATCATCGTGTCCAATCCGCCTTACGTGGGGAGCCGCGAGTTGCGCGCGCTGCCGCCCGAGTACCGGCACGAGCCGCGGGTCGGACTTGCCGCCGGCAGCTCGGGGCTCGATTCGGTGCGGGTGATCCTGCGCCAGGCGCGCCGCCACCTGCGGCCGGGAGGACTGTTGATAGTCGAGGTGGGTAACACCCAGGTCGCGGTGCAGCGCGCGTTCCGGCGCCTGCCGTTCGTGTGGCTGCAGTTCGCGCGCGGCGGCGGCGGGGTGTTCCTCCTGACACGCGAACAGCTCCAGATCCTCTAGAGGCGCGGCGCGAACATGTCCGGCAACACCATCGGCAGGCTGTTCACGGTCACCACCTGCGGCGAGAGCCACGGGCCGGCCATGGGCTGCATCGTCGACGGCTGCCCGCCGGGACTGCCCCTGACCGAAGCAGACCTGCAGGCCGACGTCGACCGTCGCCGCACCGGCACCTCGCATTTCGTCAGTCAGCGCCGCGAGGGGGATGAGGTGCGCATTCTGTCAGGGGTGTTCGAAGGCCGTACCACCGGCACACCGATCGGCATCCTCATTGAAAACACGGACGCCCGTTCGCGCGACTACGAGCGGATCAAGGACCGCTTCCGTCCCGGACACGCCGACTACACCTACCAGCAGAAATACGGGGTGCGCGATTACCGCGGCGGCGGGCGCTCCTCGGCGCGCGAAACCGTCATGCGCTGCGCGGCGGGCGCGATCGCGCGCCGCTATCTTGCCGCGCGCCTCGGCGTGCGCATTTACGGCTATCTCAGCCAGGTCGGATCGCTGCTGCTCGAGCCGAAGGCCCCCGCTTTTGCGTACCAGAATCCGTTTTTCTGTCCGGATCCGCAGCGGGTCGCTGAACTTGAAGCCCTGATCTGGAAGGTGCGCGAGGCGGGGGATTCGATCGGCGCGCGCGTCACCGTGGTCGCGAGCGGCGTGCCGCCGGGCCTCGGCGAGCCGGTGTTTGACCGGCTGGACGCGGACATCGCGCATGCGCTCATGAGCATCAACGCGGTGAAGGCGGTGGAGATCGGCGCCGGTACCCAGGCGGCGGCGCAGCGCGGCAGTGAGCATCGCGATGAACTCACACCGACCGGCTTCCGCAGCAATCACGCCGGCGGGATGCTCGGGGGAATCTCTTCTGGCCAGGACGTCATCGCCCACCTGACCTTCAAGCCCACTTCCAGCATCCAGGTGCCCGGCCATACCATCGATACCGCCGGCCGGGCGGTGGAGATCGTTACGACGGGCCGTCACGACCCCTGCGTCGGCCTGCGCGCGACGCCCATTGCCGAGGCGATGCTGGCCATCGTGCTCATGGACCACTACCTGCGCCAGCGAGCGCAGAATGCCGACGTGAAGTCGCCCACCCCGGTCATTACGGACGCACCACACGGCTGAGATTCGCGCTCCGGCTGCTCGCGGACACGCCAGATCGCGAACCACGCCACAGTTCGCGCCTGCTTCCGCGACGAACCGCGACACAGTTCGCTTTGGTCCCCGGGCCTATTTAAGTTATATTGCCGCCGGATTCGTGGTTGACTCGCAACTCGCGCTCCATCTTTCTGTTTTAAAAAGATATTTTAGCCAATGATGCCTGCTGGGGTGCCCTGATGGTCGCCAAATGCTCAAGCCGGGCGGTGGCATTGCTGCTGGCCTTGCCGTCAGCAGCGTTTGCCTTGGGTCTGGGAGATATCCATCTCCTGTCGCCGCTGAACTCGCCGCTGAACGCGGAGATTGAGCTCGTCGACGTCGCGCCCGACGAGGTGAACGTGCAGGCGCAACTGGCGTCTCGCGAGACGTTCGCACGCTACGGCCTCGACTGGCCCGCTTACCTGACTGGCGTGCAGGTGCGCACTGAGCGCGCGACCGACGGCCGACAGATCATCCGGCTCAAATCCACGGACGCCATTTCCGAACCCTTCGTCACCTTGCTCGTCGAGGTGAACTGGTCGCGCGGCCGCCTGGTGCGCGAGTACACCATGCTCCTCGACCCGCCGGTGTACGCGCCGGCACAGTCGGCGGTCGCAAGTGCGCCCGTGAGCGCGCCGGCGACCGGCGCCGCGACGCGCGAGGGCGCGATTGAGCGCGCCGCGCCCGCTACGCCTGCAGCCGCGGAAACGCAGCCCGCGCCGATGGCTGCGGCAACGCCCGCTCCCACAGAAGCCTCATCCACACCCGCCGCGGGCGCCGCGAATGCGGGTGGCACACATCTCGTCAGGCGCGGCGAGACCCTGTCTGGAATCGCCGGTGCAACCGCCGGAGCCGGCCCCGGCTCGGCACGCACGCGCAGCTGGATGCTCGCCATCTACCAGGCCAATCCGCGCGCGTTCGATTCGAACATGAACGTGCTGCGCTCGGGCGCCGTGCTGCGGATTCCCGACGCGGCCGCCGCCGCCGGGATTTCGAGCGCCGACGCCAGCGCCGAGATTCGACGGCAATACGCGGCCTGGCGCGGCACCGCAGGCGGCGCTGCGGCAGGAGAGCAGCCCGGACGGCTGCACCTGGTGACACCGTCGCAGACGGCTGCCGCCGGCGCGACCCCCAAGGGGCAGGCCGGCGAACCCACCCAGCTCCAGAGCCGGGTGACAGAACTGGAAGGGCAGGTAGCGGAACAGAAGCGCCTGCTCGACATGAAGAACGCGGACCTCGCGCGTCTGCAGGCGCAGCTCGCGGAGAAACAGGGCAAGCCCGCTGCGGTGGAATCCGTGGTGCCAGCGCCGGCCCCGACGATCCCTCCGCCGGCCGCTACACCGCCCGTAGCGCAGACACCGCCGGCCGCCGCGACTGAGCAAAAGCCCGCCGCGGAAACACCCCGGAGCGAGCCGGCCCTGACGCCTGCGGAGGCGCCACCAGTGGCCGCGACGCCGCCGGTTGCAAAGCGGCCCGCCGCCGTGCCGCCCCAGGGTGGTTCGATTTTCGACACGCTCAAGGACTACTGGTGGGCGCTCGCACTACTGGCGCTCGGACTCATCGCCTGGTTCGCCCTGCGGTTCTTGCGCTCACGTCGTAGCGCTGAGTTTGATGATTCCCTCGGTCGCCTGGCGGTGGCCGGCGGCGCAGCGGCAACCGCAGGAGCGGCCATGAGCCGCGGATTCGCGTCCGCGGATGCGCCGTCGCGCACAGCGGAGCCGGCGCTGACCGAGGACAGTTTCCTGGTCGAAGAGAGCGGCGTACGTCCGCGTCCACGGCTGGCCCCCGAACCGGTCACAGCCGCACCACCCGCACCACCGGTGCGCCAGGCAGCCGACGACACCATCAGCAGCGAGACTGCGATCAACCTCGACCAGGGCGACCCGCTCGCCGAGGCTGATTTCCACATGGCCTACGGTCTTTACGACCAGGCAGCGGATCTGATCCGCATCGCGATCAGCCGCGAACCAGCGCGACGCGACCTGAAGCTGAAACTGCTGGAAGTGTTCTTCGTGTGGGGCAACAAGGAGCAGTTCCTGCAGACCGCACGTGAGCTGGCGGGCACACGCAGCGAATCCGCACCCGGCGAGTGGGAAAAGATCCTGATCATGGGCAAGCAGCTTGCCCCGGAAGATACGTTGTTCTCCGGCGGCGGCGCCACGAGCGGAGCCGCGGCCGGGGGCGTGGACCTGGACCTCGAGGGCGGCCAGAGCCGCGTCGACTTCGACCTGCTCGGCGAACCGGATGCTGCAGCCGCACCCCAGGGCGTCGACCTCGACATCGGTGCGGCCGTGGGCCACTCGGCCAGCGAGTCCACCACCAACGTAACCGACCGCAACGCCGCGCTGCTCGAGAACACTTACCTGCAGGGAGCCACCACCGGCACGACGCGGCAGATGACCCAGCCCGTGCGCCAGGTCGGCGGTGAGGTCGAAGGGCCGACGGTGGAGCAGCCGGCATTGGCGCAGCCGGGCAGCCCCACCATTCGCCAGAAGGTCGAAACCGCGCTTAAACAAAGCGGCGCCGAGGTGCAGACGCAGGAACTTGCCATCGATGACCTGGGCCTGGACCTCGGACACGCGGATACCGTGGACCAGCCGGGACTCACGCCGCCGGAAGGGCCGACACTGGTCGCGGGGCTCGATGAGCACACGCGCCAGCTCATGGAGCACGGCGCCACACATGAGAAGGTCTCGTCCACCGGCGCCTGGCAGTTCGATCCCAAGGACCTCGATTCGGCGGCGACCCAGCAGGGACAGGCGCTGAGCGATCCTTCCCAGACGTCGCGCCTGAAGGCTCTGGGAGCTGCGGACGACGTGGACGTGGATGTCGGCGATGCCACGAGCACCCACCCGGCGCCGGGCGCGCTGGATCTGGACGTTGGCGCGACCACCGGCTCGCATGCGAGCAACGGTCACGGCCTCGACCTGGATGTGGGAACCGCGACCGTACCTGACACCGCGTTTGCCGCCACGCAGCGCCTGTCGTCCGAAGACCTGGCGCTGCCGGATCTCGAACCGGTCACGATGAGCGAAGTTGGCACCAAGCTCGACCTGGCACGCGCCTACATGGACATGGGCGATCCGGACGGCGCGCGCAACATCCTCGAGGAGGTGCTCGCCGAGGGTTCAGCCGCGCAGAAGCAGGAAGCCCAGCGCCTGATGGAGTCGCTCCCTTAGTCCACGGATGAGCCGCATCGCCGTCGGCATCGAGTACGACGGCTCCGCCTACGCGGGCTGGCAGTCGCAGCCCGGCACGAGCACCATCCAGCAGGCGGTGGAAAAAGCCCTGAGCGTCATCGCCGCAGAGCCGGTGAGCCTGACATGCGCCGGGCGCACCGACGCCGGTGTGCATGCCTGGGGCCAGGTTGCGCACTTCGACACCAGCGCCACACGTGCGGCGCGCAGCTGGGTGCTCGGGGCCAACAGCGAGCTGCCGAAGGACCTGAGCGTGTCATGGGCGATGCCCGTGCCGGCGCATTTCCACGCCCGCTATTCGGCTTGCGCGCGCACCTATCGCTACGTCGTCCTCAACCGCGACGTGCGCTCGGCGCTGCTCGCCCGGCGCGTCACCTGGATCCACCAGCCGCTTGATGAGTCCGCCATGAGGCAGGCGGCCCGTTTACTGGAGGGTGAGCATGACTTCAGTGCCTTCCGATCTTCCGCGTGCCAGGCCAAGTCCCCGATCCGGCGCCTGGAGCGCCTGGGTGTCGAGCGGCGCGCCGAGTTCGTGTTCATCGAGGTGACGGCCAATGCGTTTCTGCATCACATGGTGCGCAACATTGCGGGCCTGCTGATTAGCGTCGGCAAGGGCGAGCAGCCGCCGCAATGGGCGCTGGATGTACTCGGGGCCAAGGATCGTCGCCAGGCGGCCGCCACCGCCCCCGCCACCGGCCTGTACCTGCTCTCGGTGCGCTATCCGGCGGCCTTCGGCCTGCCGCCAGCCTGGGCTGCGGAGGGCTTTGCGCCCGATCGGCTATGATCGGCGCGTCGCAAGGCAAGAGCGCGCACCCGCATGTCCTGGTTCGAGAAGATCATGCCCTCCCGCATCAAGACCGAGCGGCGCACGCGCTCGGTCCCGGAAGGGCTGTGGATCAAGTGCCCGGCCTGTGATGCCGTGCTGTACCGCGCTGAGCTCGAGCGCAATCTGCACGTGTGCCCCAAGTGCAGCCACCACATGCGCCTCGGCGCGCGCGAGCGGCTGGATCGGTTCCTTGATCCGGGCAGCAGCGGGGAGATCGGCGCCGCCATTGCCCCTGAGGATCCGCTCAAGTTCCGCGACAGCAAGCGCTACAAGGATCGCCTGGCGCAGGCGCAGAAGGCGACCGGTGAGAGCGATGCCCTGATCGTCCTGGCCGGTACCCTGAACGCACTGCCGATTGTCGCCTGCGCGTTCGAGTTCCAGTTCCTGGGCGGCTCGATGGGTTCGGTCGTCGGTGAGCGTTTCAAGCGCGGTGTCGACTACTGCATCCAGGAGCGCCGGCCGTTCGTGTGCTTTTCCGCCAGCGGCGGGGCGCGCATGCAGGAGGCACTGTATTCGCTCCTGCAGATGGCGAAGACGGCGGCGTCGCTGTCGCGCCTGGCGCAGGCGCACCTGCCCTACATTTCGGTGCTGACCGATCCGACGACCGGCGGGGTATCGGCGAGCCTGGCGCTGCTAGGGGATCTGAACCTGGCCGAGCCGCGGGCGCTGATCGGGTTCGCCGGCCCGCGCGTCATCCAGCAGACCGTGCGCGAGACGCTGCCGGAGGGTTTCCAGCGCAGTGAGTTCCTGCTCGATCACGGCGCGATCGACATGATCGTGGATCGGCGCGAAATGCGCGATCGCATCGCGGCGCTACTGCGAATCCTGCTGAAACTCCCGGCTGTCGCACCGACCGCCACCGCGGCCTGAAGCCGCCTTCACCGTATCACCAGCGCCGATGCGAACACTCGCCGAGTGGCTGACTGTGCAGGAGTCGGTGCACCCGAAGACCATCGACATGGAGCTGACGCGGGTCGCGCCCGTGGCGCGCGCCCTGGGCGTTGCGGCGCCGGCATTCCCGGTAATCACCGTTGGCGGCACCAACGGCAAGGGCTCGGTCGCCGCGCACCTCGAGGCATTGCTGCGTGCCCTGGGCGCCTCAACGGGTCTGTTCACCTCGCCGCACTTCGTGCGCTACAACGAGCGTATCCGGGTGGACGGCACCGATGTGGAGGATGCGCAGCTCATCCAGGCATTCGAGCGCATCGAGGCGGCCCGCGGCACGATCACCCTGAGCTTCTTCGAGTACAACACGCTCGCCGCGCTGCTGGTCTTCAGGGCGCGTGCGGTGGACGTGGCCGTCCTCGAAGTTGGCCTGGGCGGCCGGCTCGATGCCACCAACCTTGTAGACGCGGACGTGGCGGTGCTCGCCTCGGTCGGGCTTGATCATCGCGACTGGCTCGGCGAGACGCTCGAGTTGATCGGCGCCGAGAAGGCCGGGATTTTCCGTAGCGCCAGGCCCGCCGTCCTCGGCACCCCCGAGATGCCGGCGAGCGTGTACGCCGCGATCACGGCGTTGGCAGCGACGGCGCACGTCGCCGAGCGTGATTTCAGCTGGCGGGTGGAAGCCGGGCGTTGGGATTACGCGGGACTGAAACGCTCACTGCGCGACCTGCCGCCGTCGGCGCTCGCCGGCTCCGTCCAGTACCGTAACGCCGCCACGGCGCTCGCGGCCATCGAGGCGCTGCTCGACGACCCTCGCCAGCGGCCCGCGGTGCGCGCCCTCGCCGAGACCCTGGCGCCGCTGGATGCGGCGTCGGTCAGCCGCGCACTCCCGGCGGTGCGGCTCGCCGGCCGCTTCCAGGTCGTGCCCGGCGAAGTGGAGTGGATCCTGGACATCGCGCACAACGAGCCGGCCGCGCGGGTACTCGCGGCGCAGCTGCGCGAGCGGGCGCTGCCACAGCCGCTAGCTGCGCGCGCGGGCCGGGGACAGACCCTCGCCGTAATCGGGGTGCTCGCGGACAAGGACGCAGCGGCGATCGGGGCGGCGCTGGCGGCGGTCGTCGACCGCTGGATCGTGTGCACGCTGCCCGGGCCGCGCGGCTGCAGCGCCGAACAACTCGCGCGGCGGCTGGGGCTTGCGGCGGGCGCCATGACGCTCGCGCCGGGCGTGGCAGCGGGCTGTGAACAGGCGCGCGCGCTCAGCCGTCCCGGCGATCGCGTCGTCGTGTGCGGTTCGGTGCATACGGTGGGCCCGGCGCTCGAGTGGCTTCGGATATACTGATTGCGTGAAAGAACGGCTGACCGGCGCGATCATTCTCGTAGCTCTGATCGTGTTACTGGTTCCTGCACTGCTGACGGGACCGATCCGATCCGCGCCGCACCCGCTCGCCGCCGCGTCTGCAACGTCCGCGGAAGAACCGCCATTACGCTCGTACACCATTCACCTCGCGGACGACGCGCGCACCCACGCCGCCGCGCACGCGAGCGGCCCTGAGCAGCCCGCGCCGGTTGGCGCGGCGGTGGACACCGCGCCCGCGCCAGCGGCGCCGTCCGCCCCTGCGCCAGCGAGCGCCGCGCCGGCGCTGCCGTCCGCCGCGAAACCCGCATCCGCTGCGCCGTCCCCGGCGACGCCTCCCGCGGCTGTCGCCGCGACCCAATCGGGCGCATGGATGGTGCAGCTGGGCAGCTTCGCCAGTCGCGCCAACGCCGAGCGGCTCGCGCAGCAACTGCGGGCGCGGGGTTTCCAGGCGGCAGTGTCGCAGGGGAGCAGCGGCCGGCGCCTGTTCCGGGTGCGCGCCGGACCCGCGCCGAGCCGTGCGGCGGCGGCGCAGCTGGCCGCGAAACTGCGCGCCGCCGGACACGCAGGCGCGATTGTGCCGAAATAGTGACCGCGCTTCCGAGCAGCCGGGCTGACGCTCTTGTAGAATCCGGAGCCGCGGCGCAACTGCCGCGGCCGCACCTGTTACGCGATGAACTCAGCTGACTACGTGATCATTGCCGCCATCCTGTTCTCCGCGGCCATTGGCGCCGTGCGCGGTTTCCTGCGCGAGGCGATTTCACTCGCTGCGTGGGTGGTCGCGCTGTTTGTCGCCTGGCACTTCTCGGACCTCGTTGAACCGCACCTCGGGGGCCTGCTGGCGGGTTCCGATGTGCGGCCGTGGGCGGCGCGCGTCATCATCGTCGTGCTGCTGCTCATCCTCGGATCGCTCGTGGGTGCCGCGCTCGCGCACTTCGTGCGACTGTCGATCTTCAGCGGCACGGATCGCCTGCTGGGCTTTGTCTTCGGCACGCTGCGCGGCTTCGTGCTGCTGGGTGTCTTTGTGATTCTCGGGCAGTTGCTGCGCCTGCAGGGCGAGCACTGGTGGGGCCACTCGACGCTCATTCCCTACGGGGAATCGATCGCGAACGGCGTGCGCACCCTGGTGGGCGCGGAACGCGAACCCGCCGGTAATGTTCGGGTCTGAGAACCTAAGGCGGAATCGAAAGAATGTGCGGCATCGTAGGCATCGTCGGCACCAGCGCGGTCAATCAGCGTCTGTATGACGCGCTCACCGTGCTGCAGCACCGCGGGCAGGACGCCGCCGGCATCGCGACCTCCGCCGACGGGGAGTTGTCGGTGCGCAAGGGCAGCGGTCTGGTGCGCGATGTGTTCCAGCAGCACCACATGCTCGAGCTCAAGGGCAACGCCGGCATCGGCCATGTCCGCTATCCCACCGCCGGTTGCGACAGCGCCTCCGAGGCGCAGCCGTTCTACGTCAACGCGCCGTACGGCATCTGCCTTGGGCACAACGGTAACCTGACCAACGCCACCGAGCTTGCCGAGATCCTGATCCGCGAGGATCGGCGCCACCTCAATACCACCTCGGACTCCGAAGTACTGCTGAACGTATTTGCCTCCGAGCTGCAGCGCGTTGGGGCTGCGCGCATCACGCCGGCTGACGTGTTCGCCGCCGTAAACGCCGTCTACCGGCGCTGCCGCGGCGGCTACGCGGTGGTCGCCATGGTCATCGGTCACGGCATTCTCGGCTTTCGCGACCCGCATGGGATCCGGCCACTGGTGCTCGGCGAGCGGCGCACGCCGCGCGGCACCGAGTGGATGCTGGCTTCCGAGAGCGTCGCGCTCGACAGCCTGTCGTTCCGCCTGGTGCGCGATCTTGCGCCCGGTGAGGCGGTGTTCATCGACGAGCAGGGCAGGCTGCACTCACAGCAATGCGTGCCGGCCGAGCGGCATACGCCCTGCATATTCGAGTACGTGTATTTCGCGCGTCCCGATTCCAAGATCGACAACATCTCGGTCTATCGCGCCCGCATGCGCATGGGCGACCGCCTCGCCGACAAGATCCAACGCGAGCGGCCGCAGCACGACATCGACGTGGTCATTCCGATTCCCGACACGAGCCGCACCAGCGCGCTGCAGCTGGCGCAACGCCTGGGGGTCAAGTACCGCGAGGGGTTCACCAAGAACCGCTACATCGGCCGCACCTTCATCATGCCGGGGCAGGAGCAGCGCGAGAAATCGGTGCGGCGCAAGCTGAACGCGATTGACCTGGAGTTCCGCGGCAAGAACGTGCTGTTGGTGGATGACTCCATCGTGCGCGGCACCACCTCCGCGCAGATCATCGAGCTGGCGCGCGAGGCCGGTGCCGCCAAGGTGTATTTCGCCTCAGCCGCCCCACCGGTGCGCTTTCCGAATGTCTATGGCATCGACATGCCGGCGACGAGCGAGTTGGTCGCAGGCGCCCGCTCGGTCGAGGAAGTCGCCTACCTGATCGGCGCCGACTGGCTGGTCTACCAGGACCTGGATGACCTCATCGCCGCCTGCAAACACGAGGATGCGCGCATCCAGGAGTTCGACACGTCGTGCTTCTCGGGCGAGTACGTCACCGGGGATGTCACGCCCGAATACCTGCAGCGCCTGCAATTCGAGCGCTCCGACGCCGCGAGAATCGCCCGGCGCGAGCGGCGCGGCTTCAAAGTCGTGCGCGGCAGCTGAGCGCCAGCTTGCCGCCGCCGGAGGGTGCCGACCCGCGGCGCGGGCTGCTGCTGAGGCTCTTGCAGACGGCACTCGCTCGTGTGAGCGGCCGCGCCAGCGTCCGCGCCGCCCTCACACTGCCCGCGGATGCTGCGCCTCTTGCTGCCTCGGTGTGGATTGCGGCCATCGGCAAGGCCGCGGCCCCGATGGCGCTCGGCGCCCACGACGCGCTCGGTGCCGCTGTCCGGCACACGCTCGTCGTCACCCGCGACGGGCACGCCACACCCGCGCTACTCGCCCTTGGAGATGTTGAGCTGCTCCAGAGTGCGCACCCGGTTCCCGATGCGCGCTCGCTCGCCGCCGGCGCGCGCCTCTTGCGGTGGGTCGAGGAGTTGCCGCCCGCGGCGGTGCCGTTGTTCCTCATCTCAGGCGGTGCCTCGAGTCTGGTGGAAGTGCTCGCCCCCGGCGCCAGCCTCGATGAGCTCCTGCAACTGAACGTGCAGGGACTCGCGGCGGGCATCCCGATCGGCGAACTCAACGCCAGGCGCAGATCCCTTTCGCGCATCAAGGGCGGAGGTCTCGCCGCGCGCCTGAGCGGGCGGGCGGCGCGGGCGTTGTTCATCTCGGATGTCCCCGGCGATGATCCGGGTGTCATCGGCTCGGGACTCATGGGCGCGCCGCCCGACGGGGATCGGGTGCGGCGCACCATCATTGCGAGCACCGATGACGCGGTGGCGGCCGTGGCAGCCGAGGCGCAGCGGCGCGGGCTCATCGTGCACGCCGGCGCCGAGCGCTTCGAGGGGCCGGCTACGAGGCTCGCGGCGCGCTTTGCCCACGAGCTGCGCCTCCTGCCGGCCGAAGTATTCGTATGGGGCGGCGAGTCGACGGTGCAATTGCCGCCGGCGCCCGGGCGGGGCGGCCGCAACCAGCACCTGGCGCTTAGCGCAGCCAAGCTCATCGCGGGCGAGCCGGACCTGCTGTTGCTCGCGGCCGGCACGGACGGCACCGACGGCGTCACGGAGGACGCCGGAGCGCTGGTGGACTCTGACACCTGTGCGCGCCTCGCGCTCGCAGGATTCGATGCCGATGAGAGCCTGCGGCAGGCGGATTCGGGCACGGCGCTCGCGGCGAGCGGCGACCTGGTCCACACCGGGCCGACGGGCACCAATGTGGGCGACCTCGTCATCGGGCTGAAGTTGGACGCGGCGCGTAGCCGCGCGCGGTAACGCGTGCTGTAATCGCCCACCTGATGCGCCTGCTGCTGATCGAGGAAGACGCCGAGCGTTGCGCGCACATCCGGCAGCGCCTCGTCACGTGGCGACCGCGGGCGGAGCTGGTGGTGCACGACCCGGTGACACGCGGCGCGCTCGAGCCGGAGTTCCTCGCCCAGGGGTTTGACGCGGTGCTGCTCGCCGATAAGTGGCGCGGTGGCCGTGGTGTGGCCTGGGCACGCGAACTTGCCGGGCGGCCGGGGTTTGCGCCGCTGGTACTGCTGTCGCGCACGGCGGACGCCGCACTGGTGCGCGATGCTGCGGCGATCGGCGCCTGGTCGGTGTGCGGCGATGAGCTCGAGCACGAGGCGTTCCCGCAGGTGCTCGCCGCCGTGGAGCGGCACCAGGTGCACGCGCGCGCGGTGTGGCGTACCAGTGAGGCGGGGCGCGAAGCACAACGCTTCGGGGATGCTTTCATTCGTGACTACCGCCGCATCCGCCGCCTGTCATCGCGCGCGACGACCGACCTGTACGTGGCAGAAAGCGAACGTGCCGGCTCGCTGGTGGTGCTGAAAGTCGCCCGCGATGCCCAGGAAGATGCCGCCGCGCTCGATCCCTTCGCCCGCTTCCTGCAGGAATTCGAAATCGCGCAGCGCATCGCGAGCCCCGAGGTTGTGCGGCTGTACGATCTGGGCGTAAGCGATGAGCATGCCTGGCTTGTGATGGAGTATTTCCGTCTCGGCGACCTGCGCCGCCGCATGCGCTCGGGACTTGCGCCGCGCGAAGCGCTGCAATTTGCGGTCGCGATCGCCCGCGCCCTCGGCACCATCCACGCCGCCGGTGTGCTGCATCGGGACCTGAAACCCGGCAACGTCCTGTTGCGTGACGATGGCGGCATCGCGCTCATCGACTTTGGCCTGTCCAAGGACGCGGCGCTGGCGCTGGATGTGACCGACGCCGGCACGATCTTCGGTACGCCGCACTACATGAGTCCCGAGCAGGGGCATGCGGAGCCGATCGACGCGCGCAGCGACCTGTACAGCCTGGGCGTCATCCTGTTCGAGATGCTCGCCGGTGAGAAGCCCTATCGGGCCGAGAACCCCATGGCCATCGTTTACAAGCACCGCAAGGAGGCAATTCCGCGCTTGCCGGAGCGTTTCGCGGCGCTGCAGCCGGTGCTGGAACGACTGCTCGCCAAGCAGCCCGCCGACCGCTACGCCAACGCCGGCGATGCGGCGGCGGCGTTGCAGGCGACACTCAGCAGGTGGCTCGCGGGCGCGGCGCCGCCATGAAGGCGGCGGCGCGGCGCGCTCCGCCGGCGAGCGCCGCCGCGGAGCACGATGAGATCCTGCTGGCGCCGACGCCGGCCGCGTGGGTGAGGGCTGCCGCGGCGCACTGGCGCGAGCTGCTCGTCGATCACGCCAATTGCGAAAAAAAGGCCGCCTCCACGGCGCTGGCGCTGATGTTCGCCTACCCCGAGGATCGGGAAATGAGCCTCGCGCTCTCGCGCCTGGCGCGCGAGGAGTTGCGGCACTTCGAACAGGTCATGGCCGTCATGGGCGCACAGGGTGTTGGATTCGTGCGGCAGCGCCCCGGCCGCTACGCCCAGAAGCTGCGCGCCGCGCTGCGCACCAGCGAGCCGCAGCGCAAACTCGACCTGCTGCTGATGGGGGCGCTGATCGAGGCACGGTCGGCGGAGCGCTTTGGGCTGTTGGTACCGAATCTGCCGCGCCCGCTGGTACCGCTCTACGCCCGGCTGGCCGGTTCCGAGGCGCGCCATTTCACGCAGTACCGCAGCCTCGCCCGCGCGGCGGCACCGGGGCAGTGGCGCGAGCGGCTGGCGGCACTGGCCACACTCGAGGCGCAGCTGGCGACCACTCCTGAGCGCAACCTGCGCTTTCATTCCGGGCCGCCGCTTGACGGGCCGGCGCCGCCAGCGCCCTGACAGTTTGTTACAACACGTACGGGCACAAATCCAGCTGCCAGATGTCTGTCGCACCGGTATCCTCACCAACATCCCCAAGGCTAAGAAAGATGAGCGAGCGCCCGCACCTGTTGATCGTGGACGATGATCGTGAGATCCGGGGGCTGCTCGCCCAGTATCTGGAGAAGCACGAGTTTCGCACCACGGCGGTGCCTGACGGCAAGGAAATGCGCCGCGTCATGGAGCGGTCGCATGTCGATCTGCTGGTGCTCGACCTGATGCTGCCCGGGGAAGATGGCCTGTCGTTGTGCCGCGAGCTGCGCACACGTACGCAGGTGCCGATCATCATGCTCACTGCCCGGGGCGAGGACATCGACCGCATCGTCGGGCTCGAGCTCGGCGCGGATGACTATGTCGCCAAGCCCTTCAATCCGCGCGAACTCCTCGGTCGCATCAAGGCGATCCTGCGCCGCACCGCGCACGCGCCGCGCGACCCGAGTCCCGGGAGTGTGCGCGGGTTTTCTTTCGGCAGCTGGCGGCTCGACACGGTGACGCGCACGCTGCGCGACGCCGCCGGCAAGGAAGTCTCCCTGAGCGGCGCGGAATACCGCCTGCTCGCGGTGCTGCTCGCCGCCGGCAATCGGGTGCTGACCCGTGCCCAGCTCACGGAACTGCTGCGCGGCCGCGATGCCGATCCCTTCGACCGCAGCATCGACGTACGCGTCAGCCGGCTGCGGCAGATCCTCGGCGATGATGCGCGCGCGCCGCTGATCATCAAGACGGTGTACGGCGAGGGCTATGTCATCGGCGTCAGCGTCGCGAGCGACTGAGCGCGTGCCAGACTAGACAATGCGCCTGCCGCTGTGGCCGCAATCGCTGTTCGGCAGACTGATCGCCGCGTCGGTCATTGCCGTGCTGGTGGCACAGGCGGTGGCCCTGGTCCTCATTGCCCAGGAGCGTGAGCGGTTCGTGCTGCAGGGGAGCGTGCGCGAGTGGACGCGCCGCATCACCGAAACCACCCTGCTGTTGCAACCTATGAACCCGACCGAGCGCGCCGCGGCGGTCAGCTCCATGGGGGTGCCGCATAGTCGGCCGCCACCGCCGGCCGGGGCGCGCAGTCGCGCCGTGCCGCCGGCGACGCGCCCCTTCGTACGGGTGCCGCTGCCGTCGGACTTCGAGCGCACCCTGCGTGAACAACTGCGTACCGCGCTGGGAGCGGGCTATGACATCGACGTCGCGGCGACCGCGGAGCCCGCGCCTGCTGCCATCTTCGTGCCGGTGCCGTTCTTCGAGGCGCGCGAGCTCGCCGCGCACCAGGACAGCGCGCAGCACTACGACGTGACGGTTAGCTTTCCTGATGGTGACACGGCATTGTTTCGCGTCACGCGCATGCCGGGGGGCGCGCCGCTGCCGCGCAACCTGTTCGTAAACCTGACGCTGCTGGTACTGATCCTGGTGCTGGCGCTGTACGTCGCGGCGCGCAGCATCACCCGGCCGTTGTCGGACCTGGCACGCGCCGCCGACAGTGTCGGCAGGGACGCGCGACCGGCGCAGCTGCAGGAGCGCGGCGCGCGGGAACTGCGCGACGCCGTACGCGCCTTCAACACCATGCAGGACCGTCTGCACCGCTATCTCGACAGCCGCTCGCGGGTGCTGGCGGCCATGTCGCACGACCTGAAGACCCCGCTCACGCGGCTGCGTCTGCAGGTCGAGACGCTCGACAATCCGCCAATGCAGGCACGCATCGGCCGGGAACTGGATGAGATGGAGAGCATGGTGCACGAGGGCCTGGCGCTGTTCCGCGGTCTCGATGACGGCGAAAGCCCCACGCCGCTCGACATCGACGCGCTGCTGGCAACCGTGCGCGAGGAGTTCACCGGCATGGGGGCGACGGTGACCGTCACCGGCAGCGCGCACGGGCCGTTCGTGGGCAAGGCGCAGGCACTCAAGCGCTGCGTAACCAATCTGGTCGCCAACGCCATCAAGTTCGGAACGCGCGCCGACATTGCGCTCGCCGACGGACCGCAGCTCACGATCAGTGTGCGCGACCAGGGCCCGGGCGTGCCCGAGCCGGAGCTCGAGCGGGTGTTCGAACCGTTCTACCGCGTCGAGTCGTCGCGCAATCGCGATAGCGGCGGTACCGGCCTCGGCCTGTCAATTGCCCGCGATGTGGCCCAGGCGCATGGCGGGTCGCTGACGCTGCGCAACCTTGCCGGTGGCGGGCTGGAGGCATTGCTCACATTGCCGCGGCGGCATTGAGCGCCCAGTACACTCCCTCACGATTGCTAACGGCGCAGCCGCCACGCCCCCCGGTAGGGTGAGGTCGTAATGGGGACCCGCACGGACGAACCCCGCTAGGAGACCGTCATGAAAGCCCTTGTTGTTGCTGCGCTGGCTACCTCGTGGGCCGGTGCCGTATTCGCCGAGACCCCCGCCGCGACCGCTACTGAGCGCGGTGCGCATCGCATGGACAACCTCGCCATCCTGTTGGATCTGACGGCGGCTCAGAAAGCCCAGGTTCAGACCGTTCTCCAGGAGGAGCATGCGCAGATGAAGCAGGCCTTCCAGGATGTGAAGGCGTCCACGGCTGCCGGGACCAAGCCCAACTGGCAGCAGATGCGCACCCTGCACCAGCAGATCAGCCAGGAGACGATCACCAGGCTGACGCCGATGCTGTCGGCCACGCAGCTGCAGAAGTTCAAGATCCTGCAGCGCAGAATGATGCACGGGCATTTCCACCCGGGTGGCGGGGCTGCGGCAGCCCAGTCGGCGACGACGACCAACTAGATCGCCCATCACGGTCGCAGCCGGCCAAAGTCACGCCTTTGGCCGGCGGAAACGAAGCCGATATCCGCCAAAATCGCCGCTGGCGATTTTGGCCAATGGACTAGCGCGGCAGCTCGCGCAGCTCGAATCTGCCCCGCTCGTAGCTCAAGTAGCTGCCCTGTTCGTACCAGGCGCCGAGCACGATGCGCTGCGCAGGTGCGCCGTCGAGCTCAAAGTCATGCACTCCCGGGCGATGCGTGTGGCCATGAACCACGCGCCGCACACGTGCGGCGCGTAGCGCCGCCGACACCGCCGCACCGTTCACATCCATGATGTAGGGCACCGTGCGCGCGGTATGCCGCCGACTGCCGGCGCGCGCCTCGTCGGCCAGGATCTCGCGATGAGCGCGCGGCAGCGCGAGGAAGCGCCGCTGCCAGGTGCTGGTGCGCACGAGGCTGCGCAGCTCCTGGTAGGCATGGTCGTCGGTGCACAGGGCATCTCCGTGCGTCAGCAGCACGCGTTCGCCGTCAAACTCCGCCACTACCGGGTCCTGGAGCAGCCGGCAGCCGCTGCGGGCAGTGAAGCCGGCGCCGAGCAGGAAATCGCGGTTGCCGTGCTGCGCAAAGCAGGCGACGCCGCGGCGCTCAAGCGACTTGAGGGCCGCGCACACGCGCTGCTTTTCGACGTCCTGGTCATCATCACCCACCCAGGCTTCGAACAGGTCGCCGAGGATATAGAGCGCTTCGGCGGCCGCGGCGTGGGTGCCCAGAAAGTCGAGGAACTGCTGTGTCGCCTGCGGCGCGCCGGCGTCCAGGTGCACGTCCGAGACGAACAGGCGCGCCATCGGTTCAGGACTACTTCGGCGAAAGAATGGTGTCGTGCGACGGCGTGGCCACCGGGGTTACGGCCGGCGCCTGCACAGTAGCGGCCCCGGGAGTGATGACTTCCATTTTCTCGATGATGACCGGCTTCAGCGGCGCATCCTTGGTGAAGGGGCCCATTGCGCCGGTGGGGGTCTCGCCGATGCGATCGACGACGTCCATGCCCTGCACGACCTTGCCAAACACCGCGTAGCCCCAGCGGGTCGCCACCGGGTCGAGGTCGGGGTTATCGACAAGGTTCACATAGAACTGCGCGTTGCCGGAGTGGGGCGCATCACCGCGTGCCAGCCCCACTGCGCCGCGCTTGTTCTGCAAGCCATCGCCCGCTTCGTTGAAGACATTCTCGTGCGTGGGCTTGAGTTTCAGGGTCGTGGCGTCGTGGCCGCCGCCCTGGATGACGAAGTTGGACACCGCGCGATGGATCAGTGTGCCCGAATAAAAGCCCTCGCGCACGTAGCGCAGGAAGTTCGCGGCCGTCAGCGGCGCGCGGTCGGAGCGCACTTCGATGACGAACTCCCCCATGTTGGTCGTGACGCGCACCTGCGTCGTGGCCGGCTCGTCGGCGCGGGCCGCGCGCGGCACGAGCAGCACGCCCAGAAGGAGGGCAGCGAGGGTGGCAATTCCGATCCGGGCTTGGCTAGGCATTGAGGCTCCGCTATATCTCGCCCGGCGCTCACCGGGCGCGAGATTCTATAGCCCGGCGCGAAATTCAGCGACTACCAACGCGCGCAGCCGCGGTTTATCCCTGGGCCAGGACCCTTTGTTGGCGTGCACCGCTCCCGTACCATGGCGGCCATGGGCGGCGGCGCAAATTCGGTCACGGGCGAGGTCGCACCGCGCGTTACGCGATTCGCGCCGAGTCCCACGGGGGAGCTGCACCTGGGAAACGCACGTACCGCGTTGTTTAGCCTGCTGCTGGCGCGGCACGCTGGTGGCCGTTTCCTGCTGCGGATCGAAGACACCGACGCCGAGCGCAGTCGCGAGGCGCACAGCAGCGCACTGCTCGAGGACCTGCGCTGGCTCGGAATCGAGTGGGATGCGGGACCGGAGCGCGAGGACGATCGTGGACCCTACCGCCAGTCGCAGCGCGGCGAGCTGTACCGCGGCTACCTCGAGGCGCTCGAGCAGCGCCAGGCCGTGTATCCGTGCTACTGCACGCCGCTGGAGCTGGAGCTGTCGCGGCGCGCACAGCTGGCCGCCGGCAAGCCGCCGCGCTATGCCGGCACCTGCCGGGAGCTGAACGCCGCGGAGCGCGCCAGCCGCGCGGACAGGGGATCCGCCACGCTGCGTTTCCGGGTACCACACGGCGCGCACATCGATTTCGTGGACTTCGTGCGCGGCCCACAGAGTTTCCTCAGCGACGACATCGGCGACTTTGTGGTGCGGCGTGCCGAGGGCAGCGGGGCGTTTTTCTTTTGCAACGCGGTGGACGATGCCTGTATGGGGGTCACGCACGCACTGCGCGGCGAAGACCATCTGACCAACACGCCGCGCCAGCTTCTCATCCTGAGCGCGCTGGAGCTGCCCGCGCCAAGCTACGGACACGTCGCCCTCATCGTCGGCGCAGATGGCGCGCCGCTCTCCAAGCGCCACGGCGCGACGAGCGTGCGTGAGTACCGCGAGCGCGGCTACCAGCCGCTGGCGCTCGCCAACCACCTGTTCCGGCTCGGCCACTCCAGCTCCGAGCACGGGCTCATCGCACTCGATGAGATGGCGCGGGCGTTCGATCCCAGGCGCCTGGGCCGCGCCCCGGCGCGCTTCGACGAGCAACAGCTCAATGTGTGGCAGAAGGATACCGTGCATCATCTCAACCCGGACGCCGCCCGCAACTGGCTCAAAGCCGTGCTGCCCACCGGGCTCGAGGCGGGCGCGGCGAGCGCATTCATTGCCGCGGTGCTGCCGAACCTGGTGCTGCCCGAGGATGCGCGGCCGTGGGTTGAGATCGTGTTTGGTGGGCCGCCGGCGCTGGCGGCGGCCGGCAAAGAACTGGTGCGTGACGCGGGTGCGGGCTATTTTGCGGCTGCCGCGGCGGCGGCCGCGACCCGTGGCGACGATCTGCCGGCGATCGCCGCCGCCGCGCGCGCCGCCAGCGGGCGCAAGGGCGCCGCCCTCTACATGCCGCTGCGAGTGGCGCTCACCGGCCGCACCGATGGGCCGGAGCTCGCACCGCTGCTGAAGGCGATGCCGCCGGGTAAAGCCCGCGAGCGGCTGGCGCGCTTCGCTTGATCCGCGTCCACAACTCCCTGACGGGTGAGAAAGAGGCGCTGACCCCGATCACCCCGGGTGCGCTGCGCATGTATGTGTGCGGGCTGACGGTGTATGACTTCGTGCACATCGGTCACGCCCGCATGCTGACGGTGTTCGATGTCGTGAGCCGCTACCTGCGCCACAGCGGCTTTGACCTCACCTACGTGCGCAACATAACCGACATCGACGACAAGATCATTGCGCGCGCGGCGCAGCTCGGGGAGCCGATCGAGGCATTCACCGCGCGCTTTATCGCGGCGATGCACGAGGACTGTGCGCGGCTTGGCATTCTCCCCCCGGACGAGGAACCGCGCGCCACGCAGTACCTGCCGCAGATTATCGCCATGGTGCAGGAGCTCATCGCGCGCGACTACGCCTATTCGGCCGCGAACGGTGACGTCATGTACGCCGTTGCGCGCTTTGCGGGCTACGGCAAGCTCTCGGGCCGACGGCTCAGCGATCTGCGCGCCGGGGCGCGCGTCGAGGTTGACGAAGCCAAGCGCGATCCTTTGGACTTCGTGCTGTGGAAGCACGCCAAGCCTGGCGAGCCGGCGTGGGACTCCCCATGGGGGCCCGGCCGGCCCGGCTGGCACATCGAATGCTCCGCGATGTCGACGGCGCTTCTCGGCACGCATTTCGACATCCACGGCGGTGGCATGGATCTTAAGTTCCCGCATCACGAGAACGAGATCGCGCAGTCGTGCGCAGCAAGCGGGGACACTTTCGTCAATCTGTGGATGCACAACGGCTTCGTCAACGTCGATGACGAGAAGATGTCGAAGTCGCTCGGCAACTTCTTCATCCTGCGGGAGGTGCTGGCGCGGCTGCGGCATCCGGAAGTCATGCGATTCTTCTTCCTCCTCAGTCACTACCGCGGGCCGATCAACTACTCCCTCGATCAGCTGGAGCAGGCCGATGCGGCGCTCGGCCGCATCTACACAGCCTTACGCGACTTACCCGTAGTCGCCGCCGTTGCGAGCGACTATACGCAGCGCTTCCGCGCCAGCATGGACGATGACTTCAATACGCCGGAGGCGATCGCCGTCCTGCAGGCGCTCACCCGCGAGGTGAATTCGGCGCGCGACGCGGGCCAAGAGCCGCGCGCTGCGCAGCTGGCCGCGGAGCTCAGGGCGCTCGGCGGTGTGCTCGGCGTGCTGGAGCTGCCGCCGACGCAGTGGTTCAGGCTCGCGACCGGCGCGGCACCGGCGCTGGCGGGCCCGCTTAGCGACGCGCAGATCGAGGAGCGCATCGCGGCACGGGTCGCGGCGCGCCGCGGGAAAAACTGGGCCGAGTCAGATCGCATCCGCGACGAACTCGCCGGCAGCGGGGTGATCCTCGAGGACAAGCCCGGTGGCGCGACCACCTGGCGGCGCGCTTAACTAACGGACCCTAAGGTCCGTTGTCCCTGATATGCGCCGCCTGCACGGTTGTGCATCAGTACCGCGACCGTCTTGGGCTGCTTCGACCACGAGACATGCCGGATCGAGAGCGCGGAGAACCCGTTCGCTGCGAAACTGTTGCCATGTCTCCGGTATGAAACGTCACCCATGTCACCGGTATAGACATACCGATGTGTCCGGTAAGGACCGGAATTCATTGGTCGGGGTGACAGGATTTGAACCTGCGACATCTACGTCCCAAACGTAGCGCTCTACCAGTCTGAGCTACACCCCGCGCGGCGAGCGTAATTCTACCGTTTCGCGGGCAAAAGCCACGCCACTAAAAAAAGGGGCGGCCGTATGGCCGCCCCTTTGAAGTTTCGCGCCTGGGCGCGACGAACGTTCAGCGCCGATCGTGATCCTGGTCGAAGTCGAACAGGTCGAACAGGTCGAACAGGTCGAACAGGTCGAACAGGTCGAACAGGTCCGCGAGTGCCAGGGTGTTGACCGGTACGTACGGATTGCCGTCCCGGGTGGCGTACCTTGGCATTCGTCATGATCGAGGCGTTGCGCTGGAACAGGTTGCAGATGTTGCAGTACTCATCGGTCTGTTTGCCGATAGCCTCCATAATTGAGCTGGTACGGATCGGGCAGGTAGTTGTTCCACTGGTAGTACTTCCACGAAATGTGCGCCGCCAGCCGGCTGTCGCCAATGCGCATCCAGCGTGCTGCGCCAGCGCGCCGCCGGGGTCTGCCGGGCGGCCTGCATCACGGCCGCTCTTTAGGTGCATGTGCCTGTGACATCGCATCTTTCGCTGCAACACGGACGCGATTGCGCGCTGCGCATATGACACTTTAGCGGCGCCCGCTACCCTGCCGAGGCAATTAAATCGTTGACAACATCAGCCTAGGCAATTAATATGCAGAGCATGCTCCGGTTGAGGGCGACTTGCTACCCCGGAGGGGAGATTTCCCGGAGGCCTGCTTTGAGCGAGATTTACGACAGCGGCAGCTACCAGCCACGCAAGGGCGTCGGGTCGCTGCTTAACCGGGTGCGCACCGAACTTCTGAGCGCGCTCGATCGGGAGTTGGCGACCGACAAGCGTCTGGCGCCCCTGGAACTGAGCGCCGCGCAATTTATCGTCATCGCGACACTCGCTGCGGGCGAGGAGCCGATGTCGGCGTCGGACCTGTGCAAGGGCATTTCGTACGACGCCGGCGCCATGACGCGCATGCTGGACCGGCTGCAGGACAAGCAGCTGTTGAGCCGGGCGCGCTGTACGCACGACCGGCGGCTGACCTACCTGGAGCTGACGGACGAGGGCAGGGCGGCGTACCCGCGCATGCGCGAGATTTCGATGAGCGTGCTTAACCGCTTTCTGCGCGGCTTCACCAAGCAGGAAGCGCGGCAACTGGAAGGGCTGCTGGGCCGGATGCTCGAGAATGCCCAGACCTGAAGCGGGCGCGTTGAGAATTTTCCTTGAGGATCATCATGAGCACGGACATCAAATCAACAGCCGCCGTCAGCAAGCGCTGGCGCTGGCTGATCGGCGCCAGCGGCGCCTTCGCTGTCATCGCACTGGCATACGGCCTGTATTGGGCGCAGGTGCTGCGCTACCGGCAGAGCACCGACGATGCGTACGTCGGTGGCAACGTGGTGCAGATCACGCCGCAGATTTCCGGCACGGTGGTGGCGATTGGCGCTGACGACACCCAGTTCGTCAAGGCCGGGCAGGCCCTGGTGCGCCTTGACCAGGCAGACGCGAAGGTGGCGCTCGACCAGGCCGAGGCGCAGCTCGCGCGCACCGTGCGCGACGTCCGCAATCTCTACGCCACCAGTGCGCAGCTGCAGGCGGCGGTGCAGGTGCACGAGACCGATCTGGCCGCGGCGCAAAGCGATCTGGCGCGTCGCCGGCAGCTCGGCGCCTCCGGAGCGGTGTCGGGCGAGGAACTCCAGCACGCCACGGATGCCGCGAAGGCCGCCACGGCTGACCTCGCCGCGGCCCGGCAGCAGCTGGCGGCGAATCGCGCGCGTGTCGACGGCACGACGCTCGAAAATCATCCGCAGGTGCGTGATGCGGCCGCAGCCGTGCGCGCCGCCTACCTGACGTTTTCACGCACCGAGCTGCCGGCGCCGGTTGCAGGCTTCGTCGCGCGCCGCAACGTGCAGCTTGGCCAGCGCGTAAGTCCCGGCACCCCGCTCATGGCCGTGGTGCCGCTCGAGCAGGTGTGGGTCGACGCCAACTTCAAGGAACCGCAACTCGAGCGCATGCGGGTCGGGCAGCCGGTGAAGCTCACCGCCGATCTGTACGGTACGCACGTCGTGTTTCACGGCTCGGTCGCCGGCTTTGGCGCCGGTACTGGCGCCGCGTTTTCACTCCTGCCGGCGCAGAATGCCACCGGCAACTGGATCAAGATCGTGCAGCGCGTGCCGGTGCGTATAGCGCTCGACCCGCGGGAAATCGCGGCCCGCCCGCTGCAGATCGGCTTGTCGATGCAGGCGGATGTGGATGTCAGTAACGGCGAGGGCGCACGCCTGCCGCAGGTGGCGAGCAACTCCGCCACCTGGTCGACGGATGTCTTCGGTTCCGGGAATGCCGCGGCTGATTCGCGCGTGCATGCGATTATTGCCGCCAACCTCTCCGACGCTGCGCGCACGGTGGCGGCGATCCCAACGCCCGGACACGCTTTGCTCGCCAGCGCGCATCTGCCCGGCGCGGCGCACACGCCCGGCACGACACGGGCTCTGCCCTAAAGGTCGCGACGCGCCCTACGGCCAGCACGGGATTGAACGACCATGCCTGATGAGAAGGGTGCTGCGCCCGTACTGGGGCCGCTGACCGGCTCGCAGCTGGTGCTCGGCACCATTGCCCTGTCGCTGGCCACGTTCATGAACGTGCTCGACACGTCGATCGCCAACGTGTCGATCCCGGCAATTGCCGGGGATCTGGGCGTATCGCCCGACCAGGGCACCTGGGTCATCACCTCGTTCGGCGTCGCCAACGCGATCTCCCTGCCGCTCACCGGCTGGCTCACGCGCCGCTTCGGGCAGGTACGGCTGTTCCTAGCTTCGGTGGTGCTGTTCGTCATCGCCTCGTTCCTGTGCGCGCTGGCACCGACGCTGTCGCTTCTGATCCTGTTCCGCGTTGTGCAGGGCGCGGTGGCCGGCCCGATGATCCCCTTGTCGCAGTCCCTGCTGCTGTCCAGTTACCCGAGAGCCCGCGCCGGCACAGCGCTCGCCATGTGGGCAATGACCACGCTGGTGGCGCCGGTGGTGGGGCCGCTGCTCGGCGGCTGGATCACCGACAACATTTCCTGGCCGTGGATCTTCTACATCAACGTGCCGGTGGGCATTGCCGCCGCGCTCGTCACCTGGGGCATCTACCACAAACGCGAGACCGCGACCGCGAAAGTGCCGGTGGACACCGTGGGTCTGGGACTGCTCGTCATCTGGGTGGGCGCGATGCAGGTCATGCTCGACAAGGGCAAGGATCTGGACTGGTTCAATTCCTCGACCATCGTCGCGCTCGCCTGTGTGACGGTGGTGGCGTTCGCGATTTTCCTCATCTGGGAGCTCACCGAAGAGCACCCGATCGTCGACCTCACGCTTTTCCGCCGCCGCAACTTCTGGGTCGCCACGGTGGCGCTGCTGACCGCCTACGGGCTGTATTTTGGCAACGTGGTGCTGTTGCCGCTGTGGCTGCAGCAGTACATGGGCTACACCGCGACGCTTGCCGGCCTGGTGCTCGCGCCGGTGGGGATCCTGGCGATGGTGTTCACCCCGTTCGTGGGCCGCTTCTCGGACCGCGTCGATCCGCGCATCCTCGTGACCATCTCTTTCGTGGTGTTCTCGCTGGTGTTGTTCATGCGCGCGAATTTCAATACCAACGCGACCATCGGCGTTCTGCTCATACCCACGATCATCCAGGGCGCCGGCATGGCCGCGTTCTTCATCCCGCTCATGGCGCTTACCCTGAACGGCCTGCCTCCGGAGCGCATTCCGGCCGCCTCCGGGCTGTCGAATTTTGCGCGCATCAGCGCCGGCTCGTTCGGCACGTCGATCACGACCACGCTGTGGGATCGGCGCGCGACGCTGCATCACGCCCAGCTCGTCGAGCGCCTCACGCCAAATGACCCGGTCGCCGCGCAAACCCTGTCGCAGCTGCACGCCAGCGGTATGGGGACCAATCAGAGTTATGAGCTCCTCAACCGGCTCGTCGACAACCAGGCATTCATGCTGTCCGCGAACGACATCTTCTACGTCTCGGCGGTGATCTTTATCGGACTCATCGGTCTTGTATGGCTCGCGCATCCGATACGCGGCGGCGCTGGCGGCGGTGGGGCAGCCTCAGGAGCGCATTGAGCGTGCGTTAGCGAACGGCGCGCAGCACTCGCGGCGGCAGGAACCAGACGAGTTGGCCACGGCCGGCCCTGGGTACGCCCTTAAATTCCAGTAGCGCGACGCCCATCTTTCTGAAGCAGAACGCGGCGGTGCGCGCGCCTCCGGGCAGGCAGGCGCTCAGCAGGTGACCAAGACCTGGTTCATGGCCAACCACGGCGAGGCGCTCCTCCCGGGCGCGGCCGAGGAGCGCGAGCAACTCCGCGGGCCCGACGCCCGGCATGAGCTGATGGCATGGAGTAGCCCGTGGCCACGCGGCGACCTGGGTGAGGATGGCTGCGGTCTGTTTTGCGCGCAGCAGGGGACTGCTCAGAACCCGCGTGGGTCGCCCGGTGACCGCCTTGAGTCCCAGCGCTGCCTTGCGGGCGCGCGCCATGCCGCGCGCCGACAGCGGCCGCTCATCATCATCGGGCCAGCGGTGGGTATCGCGCTCGAGGGCAATCGCATGGCGAACGATCAGCAGCTCCATGCCGGCGTGCTTCGCGGCCCTCAGTGCTTGAAGGATCGCAGTTGCGGCTCGCTTGCGCGCTCGGGTGCCGGGACCGCTTCGGCGACCGGGTTGCCCGGCGCCGAGACCGGCGCGGGCGCCGGGGCCCGCGCAGGTGTGACTGCGGCACGCGCCGTGGGCGGGCGAGCGCGTCTTGTAGGAGGCGCCCGATCACTCAGCTCACCAAGCCGGGCCCGCAGAGTTTTCCAGCGCTTGCCACGCACGCGACGCCACGAGCGATCGAGCGTCTTGGCCGCCTGCGACATCCGGTCGGACTGGCGTTCGGCGAGGCGACCCATCAGGAACAAGGTGGCAGCCGGCAGCGCGTGGGTGGGGTCGGCGGCGAGCGCCGCGAGGCGGCTCTTCGCCATGTGGGCATCCTGGTGCGCGCCAAGCCTTTCCTGCATCCGCCGCAGCGCTTTGAGGAGATCCTCGGCGGGCTTGCCGAACATGCCGCCGCCGGATTCGATGGCGTACCGCAATTGCTTGGCGCGGCGGCGCACCTCGTGGAATTCCTCCATGGAGGCGTTCGCGGGGAGCCTGCGGACCGACTTGCGCAGCTTGCGAAAGCGCTGCCGCACGCGCTCCGGCATGACCACCAGGGCACTGTGCGTTGCGGGCGCACTGGTCGCGGCGCCAGCCTCAGTTGCGCTCGAGAGCTCTTCAAGCCAGCGACGCGTGGGAGCCGAGTCCAGAAGCCGGACCATCCGCGTACGCGCGCGCGCGCCTTGCGCGGCGAGCTCCTTCCTCAAGGGCTCGGCGGCCGCGCATTCCTCTTCCGTGAGATCGGCGCAATAGCGCGAGAGCTCCGCGAGCTGCACGTCCACGTCCCGGGCTGCTCCGAGGGCGCGCAGCACGCCCTTCGCAGTCTTGCGCGCGCGCACCAGCGACTCTGGCAGCTGATGCTTGAAGAGCGCGAGGGTCGCTTCGATGCGGCGCGCCGTCACCCGCAGCTGATGCAGCTCCTCGGGGTCCTGCCCGAGCCGGGCGAGCGGTTCGTGCCGGCGCCACGCGCCCAGCAGGCGCCGCAACTCGCTGATCGCAAGCTCGTGCGCGCTCGTGTCCGCGCCCAGGCGCGACTCAGCAAAACCGCCAGCAGCGGCCACCAGCGTTTTCACGGTGGTCGGCTCGCCGGCCGTGTCTGCTGCAGACTGACGGGTGATTTCCGTGATTTTCATCCAATTGGCAGGAGAGCGGCTCAAGGTCGGGCGGCCGCTTTGAGCCAGTGTAGCAAAGGGGGGCGGGCAGGCGCGGCGTCCGGATGCCGGGTGTGTCGCCGCCCGCCCTGCTGGGTTATTGTCTGCAGTGTAGTGAAGTAAGAAATTGACGCTGGTTAAGGCACTTACGTATGATTCGCGCCCCCCGTGCGGCGGGGCCAGCTAGGGGCGCTTTGGAGTCGTGCCCGTAGCTCAGGCGGATAGAGCATCGGCCTTCTAAGCCGAGGGTCGCAGGTTCGAGTCCTGCCGGGCACGCCAGCCGCATGATGAGGGAAATGACGATGGTGGACGTAGCTCAGTTGGTAGAGCCCCGGGTTGTGGTCCCGGTTGTCGTGGGTTCGAGCCCCATCGTCCACCCCACTTTTTCAGATGCGCCTCGGGCCAAATGAACAAGGGCCGTTAGCTCAGTTGGTAGAGCAGGAGACTCTTAATCTCTTGGTCGAAGGTTCAAGTCCTTCACGGCCCACCAATTAAAACAGTGACTTACGCGTAACGACAACCAAGCAATTTACTGACGGGTAACGCCACGGGTAACACTGACTGACGCCCTAGTCTGGAAAGGTGAGCAAGAAGTTCAAAGGCAAGACGTGCGTTTACTGCGCGACCGAAGGGGCATCGCGCACAGGCGACCACGTGCTTTCTCGGAAGTTTTGCCTGCCAGCGAAGCGGGAGAACCTGCCCCAAGTGCCGGCCTGCGAGAAGTGCAACAACGAGAAGAGCTCCCTCGAGCACTACCTCACCGCTGTCATGCCCTTCGGCGGTCGTCACGCTGACAGTACAAGCAATCTCATCACGCAGGTCGCTCCGAGGCTCGCGCGGAATCCCATGCTGACGGCACGCCTGGCCACAGGGATGCGGACCACGTTCGAATCCGGCGACGGGGTCAACTGGCAGCCGAGCGGCACCCTGCCTCTCGATTCCACTCAGCTTGTGCGCTTGTACGTGCTGATGGCGAAGGGACTCGCCTACTGGCACTGGAATGTCCTGATCCCTGACGCGACCTGCACGACCTTCGGCACCTTTTTCTCGTCCGAGGGAGAGACGCTCGTGGGTCGCCTGTTTGCCGGGCGAGCAAACCGCGTCCAAGCAAACCTGAGCGATGGAGTGCTTGTCTACGAGGCGGTTCAGGACCCGGGCCACCTTCAATTCACCGCCTGGCGTATGTCCCTGTACGGCGCGCAGGTGACCGGCGACTCTCAGCAGCGGGCCGAAATTCCGTCGCGTTGCTACGTGCTCACCGCGCCTCGCACTATGCAGGCAGCGACTGAGTTCATTGAGTCCATGCGGCGCCGGGCGTGAAGGTCGCGGCACGGTGAAGCTTCACTTCAACGAAGGACGAGCGTGCGATGCGGTGATTCGCCGGCTTGAGCGGCGCGACGGTGGGCTGCGCGGAGACCTCCGGAGGCCAGATCTCGAACCCGAATCTGAGCATCGAATCGAGTTGGCGTTCCACATCAATGATCGCCTATACGCTTTAGAGCACACTGTCATCGAACCATTCGAGGGCCGCATTGACTTGGACAGCGCCGCACCGCGCTGCGTACAGCCCCTAGTCGAGCGTGTCGAGCCATTACTACCGCAGACAGAGGACTTTGAACTGCTGCTGCCATATAACGCGTTTGACGGTCTCAAGGGCAGGAAGCGCGAGGGCGTGGTTCGCGCGCTGGGCGACTGGACCGTGAAGACCGCGCCGACGCTCGAGATCGGCCCCATCCATCGCCGACTGCCCCAGGCGGATTCGAACGTCCCGGGCGTCCCGTTTCCAGTGCAGCTTCACCGCTCTGAGTCGATTGGCCCAGCTGGCCGCCGGCTCTTGTTGCGCTTTACCGTTCCCGATGTCGAAGATCGCCGACTTAAACGCATCGAGCGGGCGCTGACAGCGAAATGTCCGAAACTCGCGGGCTGGAAGGCGACACACGGAGCACGGACCGTGTTGGTGCTGGAGCACAACGATTTGGATCTGACGAACGTCCACTTCGTCACTGCGGCACTGCTGAAGGCTGAGAAGAACATCGCCGCTGCGCCAGATGAGGTCTACTTGGTGATGACCGCTCTCGACACATGGTTCGTTTGGCAACTGCGCGTTGACGGACGCACATATTTCGATCTCACGGATCCCGAAGAGCGCTGCTATGAGGTCAGCTCTACCGAGCTCGTCAACCTTACAGACCAGATAGCCGCCCGCGTAACCAGCGGGAGTTAGCGACGTGAACGAGGTTGCAGCGGGCGCCGTAATAGCGATTGCGACGACTATCCTTGTCGAGTATCTCCGACGGCCGCGCCTTCGACTGACTATAGAGCCGCCGATGGAGATGGCCTATCCCGCGGGCGCCCGGGCTAGTAGCTCACGCTACCTGCGCGTTTTGTGCACCAACAAGCCGTTGCCGTTTCTGGCACGGTGGATGGCACGGAATCCGGCGCTCGGATGTCATGGCATCGTATGCTTCTACCAACATGACGGCAGGAAGGTGTTCATCCAGATGATGCGCCTTCGGTGGAGTTCAACACCGGAACCGCTGCCCCTGCAGGTCGCGATCAACGGTCACTTCGGTCAGATTTTTGATCCCGTGCGAATGGGCATCGACTCCAACATCGACATTCAGCCAGGGATATCTCAGCCGCTGGACGTGGTGGTTAAGTTCGATGGCGAGGCAGATTGCTACGGCTGGAACAACGAGAGCTATTTCTCTGACCCGCCTTGGCGCAACCCAGGTTGGCGCCTCCCGCAGGGGAAGTACTTCGTCAAGGTGGTCGTTACCTCGGCAGGCCAGCGCTGTGAGCGCGCGTTTGAATTGTTGAACGGCGCACGCCCCGAGGATTTCAAACTGGAGGAGTGCCTTCCGGACGCGACACCTGAGCTGACTGTGTAGCGGCCTTCCTGGCCTCCAGATCTAGCCGCGCCGCTTCAGCTCGTTGGCGCAGCCGCTCGTTGATTTGCCGCTCAAAGCGACCGGCGAGTGCCTTGGCACTGTAGCGCAGCGCCGGAAAAGCGATTAGTACAACTGCGATCGCGATCCACGCCACGGCTGATGAATATTTCGAACCGACAGCGATTACCGCGGGGTCAACGAGAAAGGAAGCCAGCTGTACGGCAAAGGCGAGGACTATGATGGAGCCGCCAAACACATAGTCCGCCTTTTGCGCCGCGAGAGATGGGACCATTGCAGGGTTATAGTCGAAGTAGGTGCCTGCAAGCTCGGCCATCGCCTCGGGGCTTTGCCTCAAAATCCCTATGGAGAAAAACAGCGAGCCGATGACGCCCAGTGCCGCTGCAATGATTTGGAACAGACTATTAGCTGCCATAACTGAGCCTCTCTTCTTCGCTCAGGAAACCAACGCCCGCGGCCCAGCCTTTGGCTCGGTGATGCTGTCGTAAGGACTCAACTTCACACGCTTGACCGGCCTGCTGGGGTGCCACGGGTAGCCACGCGGGGGGATTACGGGTGCGCCTGCCTTCACATAGCTCACCTTGATCGCGACTGGCTGAATCACGTAGGCCCACACGGCGCCGTGAATCTGTTTTGTCTCAACGCTACGTAGTGTGAACACATCAGATTCGAACGAGAGCGCCACGGCGCCTATGTACTTATCGGCGATCAGAATGCTGACCTCTGGGTGCGCGGTGCTGGTGAGCAGCGCCTTCGAGAAACTCACCAGGCTGATCGGAATGCTGTCCGCTTTGAGTTTGCAGCCGAACAGCTTGACGAAATACAGATGGACCTGAAGCGCGGCATCCCTGGTACCCCCGGGGAACGGCTCCGACAGATCGAATCTCCCACGCTTGACGATGGTGGCCCAATTCGCGTGCAGGTATTCGGACAGCTTCTGCCACGCCACGTCGAATGGCTGTGTGAGGGTGTTGTTGCAGTACGCGCAGATGGACCGCGGGAACGTCAGCGCCTTTGCCTTCGCGCTGCCGATCGGATCGTTGGTGGCTTCGCTGTCGCGCTGAAGAAAAATCGGCTTCGCCTGAGACACGGCCGGAGCCTTTGCACGGATGTCGCTCGCCTTGAACTTGTGCTCCGACGTATCAGCGGGGTGCTTACCGCATATCCAGCACACCGGTGTCGGGGGCTTCTCCATCACGGCAACCATGCTCCCGCGGCGGCGTCGGCGCGGTCAAGCGGCTTACCGCCTCCTCCGTATGGATGTGATGACCGCGGGCGGCGCTTCCACGTTCGGGTTCGCCGTGCTGTTGGCGTCAAACTGGGCGGCATTGAGGAACATCACCGAGCACCGACTGCAGGCGTAGAACGGCGTCTCGTACCGCGCACCGGTCTTGCGTAGCACGCTGACGCGGTGGTAGCGATCGAAGCCGCACAGGCGGCATTTCCATTGGCTGAGCGTCACCGGCGAATCGTAAGAAGCCGGCGTGGCGCGCGTCCATCCATCACCGGTGCGCGCTCCGTACTGGATGCCCACGCCGGATTTCGCCTTGGGGCTACCCGAAGTCGATCTCGAGCCCGAGATCCTCGAGCGCCAGAAAATGCCAGGGCACGCTTTCCCACGTCGTGAGGGCAGTGTCGCCTACCATGTATGTCCGGCGGTACTCCGCCTTGTAGGTGTCCACTAGTGTTCGGGAGGGCACCACCAATGTTACCTGGGCAGGATCTAACTCTACGAAACCGCGCTGTACGCGCCACTCTCGTTCCCAAGTTACGTCACGCTCACCGCCTGCATTTACCGGGTCATAGTCAACATGGCGGTATCGGTGCGACTCAGGAAGCCGGTCGTACTCAGACCTTGGCTGGTAGATTACGGGCCTGCCGCCCTGACCGAATAGCCAAACTTTGTCGACCATAACGCCGAGCGGCGCATACTTGCCGCCACCCGACGCCAGCATCTGCGCCAGCACAGCCACCGGAGCCTCGCTGAAGCAGACGCATTGATGACCGCCGACGATGCCCCCTGTTCCAGCAATGAGTTTGGCGCTGCTAACGATCGACCAAAAGTTCTTCTGCGCTTCCCCGTCGCGCAGTACCTTACTCACCTGAGTGACCGGGGCCGTGCTGCCCTTGGTAAGGTGAATCAGCCGATCGGACAGGTCACCTCGAATCACTACTCGCTCCTTCCTGCATTTGGACCGATGCTCCCGCCGTAACGCCGGCGAGGTCAAGCGTACAATCGGCAGTGTGTCGAGCCGAAAGCCTGTGCCGTGGCGTTACGACCCGCTTCTGAGCAGTCTGGCAGTACAACTTCATCGTTTAAGTGCCGTTATGAAGCGCTGGCTTCGTCGAACATTCACTGTTCAGCAACTGGTCGTCCCGGCGCTTGTTGCGCTCTCAACTCTCGGCATTTTCTCCGGTAGCAACGAGCCAGTTATTTCGGCCCTGCAAGGTACCGCGTTTGAAGACTTCGCAGTAAAGCTGCACACCGGCAATTCGATCTTATTTGGTCTTTCCGTTGGAATCCTCGGCGGATTCTTCGTGTGGTTCCTCGTGGCGTGGATCCCTGAGCGTAGAAGACGATCCGTCATCAGGGCTAACCTCGCCGCCCACTACGCACACTTCAAGGAAGACACCATTGGAATACTATTGTTGGCCTCAATCGGCTCACACGATTCAGAGCTGCCGAGGCGCCTTTGTAACTATCAAGAGTTTCAAACGTACTTTAAGGCGAACCGCGATGAGCAGTGGAATGCAGCGCTCAACGGACTGCAGGATAGCAACGACTACATGAACGATATCTTGGTCGAACTCGAGCTTCTCGCGGCGGAAGTGGGTTACGTACTCAGCAGCATCAGTATTGCCGACGATGAAGTACACGGCTTTTTTAAGCGACTCTCTGAACAAATATACCGGCTTAAGAGTTCAAGCGTCTTCACGCACGACAAAGCGAAGTATCTAGGCAACTTTCTTTGGGGGATTCTGGCGCGCTGGAGTTTTATTGAAGGGCAGAGGCAGAACGACGTGGTGCAAGATATGATCGACAGAATCTGAACGCGTCAATGTCAAGGGAGGAGCAAGAAATGCGAATAGGTCTTGGGTCGCTCGTTTCCCTAGTAGTTGTTGCGTGCGATTCGCCAGAGCAACGCCAGAACGAGCTGAAACCCGTGGCGTAATGCTCACATGAATGCTCCGGGAAGAGAGCAGATCCGTGAGTTGCTGTTCAAGGAACGGCGATTGCTGCTTGGTGTGAGCCTGGTCCTTCTCGCGCACCAACTTCTGGGAATCACGATCAACAAGGATGCCGAGACGCTCGGCTTGCGATTCGACATCGAGAATCCGGAGCGCGTCTTTCTTGGGATCTGGCTTGTGTGGGGATGGTGTCTATGGCGCTTTGTTCAGCTGATGTACTCCCTAAAAGCGCGGAGCGAATACCCTCTTGACACAAGAACCACTGCTTGGCGGGTCGTGTGTGACCGAGTGCTCTTACGTTTGGTTAGGAAAGAGGCGGTAGCGCTCTATAACAAGGAAGTAAGACGGGATATGCGCCGAGGTCTCAGTGTATCGATTTACAATAGAGGCCGCGTCACACGGGGCGGCATTGCCGAGCCGCATTGGCTTGAGGTCTCGGTAACCCGCCGCTGGATGGCCGACCCGCAACAACCGGGGAACGCTGCGCAACTGAGTTCGCTGGAGTCGCAGGCTCTGACAGGTGAGCACGTACGTCAGTGGGAAATCGGGGGTCCAGGCGGTCACGGTACTGAGGGCGGCGTCAGCTACAAGAAGCAGATTGTTCAGGTTCCTACCAGGGATGTCGAAGCGAAGCGCTGGCCGTACTGGATTGCCATCACTTGGACTTTCCTCTTTACCTCATTTTTCACGGATTTTTATATTCCGGTGACAATAGGTCTGTCCCCGGCGGCGATTGGAATTTATCAACACTTCCATCATCCAGGCGAGCACACAGAGACCGGCACATATCACACGCCGATTCGTTACGAGCAGCGTTGAATCAAACTGCCGGCCGCGGCACGCGGGCAAACTCGCTCACTCTGCCCCGCGTCAGGCGTACGCGACCGAAAAAGCGCCACCAGTCGGCACGGCGGACACCGTGATGCCGGTGTTGGCCGGCCACTCAAGCGTCATTACCTGCCCCGCGGTGAGCGAACCGAACGGAACCGAAAGGATTTCGTTTGTTGCCGTCGCGCTGCCGACCGACGTCGCGTCATTGACGGTGAGGGCGCCCGAGGTGCCGGGCGCGATGACGGTGATGCGGTAAAGCGTTCCGGAGCCGCCTTTGATGACTTGCGCGGCCGTGAGGTTGAGGGTGGTCCGGTACCCACCTGGGTATTTGAAGAAAGCAAGCTGCGGGTATTGTGGCATTTAGTTTGTCCTGCGCGAGGTTCATAAGAAGGTGCCGGCCGCGGCGCAGCTTCGAGCTGATTCAGGCTCGCCGCCGCGCCCGCCGGCTGTCGTACGTCTGCCCTCGACGAGGCCCAGGCCGCGCGGATGGAGGACGCCGCTGCAGATACGCTGCACGGCGAATTTGCCCACCGCCTGGAGTGGCGGATATTTTGTCTGAACTGGTCTCCTCTCCACTGGACCAGCGCCGTCGGTAGAAACAACCCGACGGCCCGACGGAAATCACCTTTCATCAACCCGAAGCCGACGCGCCGGCACGCGAGGCTTCGAGCACCGCGTACCCGGCCTTCAGCGCGGCAGCCTCCTGCCCGCGTAATGCACGCGCCTCCGGGCCGTTCCTTCCAGTAAAAAGGTCGCCGTTGATGCGGCCGACTTTAAAGCCCAACACTTCGCCGTTGTCAGCGATGGCGCTCGTGAAAGGCAGCCACGCTTGCTGTTCATCGCCGTAGAACTCGGTGACCGCGCGGCCCGAATGGTCGCGGCGCGTGCACGAGCGCAGCGTCCCCTCGGGCCGTTTGAACCGCTCGACCGCACCGCTAACGATCAGCTTTTCGAAATTCGGCAGTGCCTCGCGGGGGATCTGGGACGCCGGCACGTTTCGCAGTTTGGGATCGACGTCGCAGTGCCCCTGCACCTGGTGCAGCAACCGGCGGCGGTAATCCCGCATCAGCTCGCCGGCCCGGATCGGCGGCGCGGCCAGGCCGGCGAGGCGCAGCGCTTCATCCGCGCGCGTTTGGAAATGCGCCGCAGCGGCGGTGCGCTCTGCGGAAGACACGCCGGACTCGTACTCGAACCTCATGTCGCTGAACACTGCGTGGGGATCGGTGCGGCGACGCTCCGCGGCGGTGAGTCTGCGGTCGGTCATTGGTTGGTGCTCCTTAAGAAAAAAAGTGAGTGAAAAGGTTCCGGTCGTGCGACGGTGGTGGCGGTCATTTCGGTCGCCCGGCGTCCGTCGTGCGCTCGGACTGCACGGCGCGCCTCACGGTTTCCCGGGTCTGCCGAATGATGGCGGCCCGGTTCAGGTTGCTCCACTCGTTGGGGTCGTGGCTGCTTGTCCGTGGCGAGCCCTCGGCCTGCGCGAGCGAACGTTGAGCGAACGACGAGCGTCTGGTATCAGCCATCTGTTTCCTCCGCCTTGCCGGACAATCGAGCATGTTCTCTCAGGTGCGCCGCAGCGGCGGCAGTGCCCGCGGCGCGCTGTTGGTTCTGCGCGGCGAGCCAATTCGCAAGCACGCGGCGCGCGAGATTGGAATCTTCCTCAAGTCTGCACGCGTCGTCGTCGGGCGGTAAAACGGTGTTGGATTTCATGAGGTGCTATTTGAACCCCTTGGGTTCTCTCTTGTTGGCGCAATTCGCGCCAGCTGGCGCGGGCTGCTGTCGAGCAGCTCCTGGCGCAATCGAACGACCGTCCGGCAACTGACGCCATGCCGCCGCGAAATCGCCTTATAGCTGAGTCGTTCGCGCAGCCGCAGCTCGTCGCGGATCCGCGCGCGCTGCGTCGCTGAAAGGCGCGGCCTTGTGGGGCGGGCGCTCACGCGACCCTGATCCCGCCGCCCGGGCTGTCAACCCGCACCATGACGTTGTCGATCACGTGCATCCCAGCCGACAGCGGGAACCACACGAGCTCCCTGCCGTCAGGCGCCGGCGGCACGTCCACTGCGACGCCATCAATTACGCGACGGCCGGGCTTCAGCAGAGCCATGGGCTGCGGCGGCGGGCGCGGAGCCGGCAGCGGCGCATGCACTGCAGGCACTAAGGGATTGAACGGCGCCGACAGCTGCGTTAGCGGCACGGGTTGCCGCTGCGGCGCGACCAGTACGCCGAGGCAGAAGGCACTCACGAGTTCCTGCGCAGCCTCCACGCCCGGCCGGTAGCCGAATACCTGGCCCGCCAGGTGATTGTCCGTCGCGCTGCGGTGGGTCAGCTGCTGCCCGTAGGCGCTGCGCGCGAACTTCACGAGGCCGCCTCCATTCACGGCCGCGCGGATCGCGCTCGCCCGCTCATCGAGCGTCACCGGCAGGCGCTCACTCTCAACACGGGAGAGGTCGTAGGGCGGGCGCTGTCCGGCAGCGAGCGCCGCGTTCGAGAGCAGGTGCGCGGTGAACACCGCAACAAACGCGTTGTGCAGCTCACCTTCCTCGCACCACAACCGCGTCACCGCATCGACGGCATCCCATTCAGCCCGCAGCTCCTGCGCTCGCGCGATCACACGTAGCAGCCATTCGCTGCCGAGCGCCTCGTCGAGCTCGGCAAGGTCGTAGCCGAGCAGGCGAAGCGGGACGCCTGTGTGGGGATAATTGGCCCAGAACACGGCCCCCACCGCACCCGAATGCTGCCCGAGCGCGAGCGTGGCGAAGACGCGCCACGGCCGATCGGACCGACCCGCAAACTCGACGGGCTCGCCGTTCACCAGGAGCGCCGCGCGGGAGAAGAATCCGCCCGAGGGCTTGTTACGAATCAACGGGCTCAACGCATAGCGCAGCGAATCGATCAGGTGATTGTGTGCGTCGATCGGCTCGGGCAACGGCACGCCAGTAAGGCGGTCGCACTTGAAACTGTAGCGACCGCACTCGTCCAGCAGGTGCTTACAGCTCGGGTCGATGACGATGCGCGTGAAGCTGCGCAGGTACGCGATGCCGTCGTCGACAGAGCCCGGCCATTTTTCCGCGCTGCGCGCGCTCGGGATGCCATTTTTGGCGAGGTACGACGTTGTCTCCGGGCGCGCGGAGTCGGCGTAGACGGTGTGGCGGCCGATGCCGGGGACGGCTGCCTCGAGCGCCCCCGGCAGCGCATCGATGTCACAGGCAAGCTGCCAAAATTCGTGGGTGACGTAGAGCGTGCGCGTTTCGTCGTCAATGTAGCAGCGCACCGCGGCAGAAGGATCGCGGCTGAAACCGTAATCTAGCCCAAAGTGCGGCCCGCTCCAGTTCGACTGCACCTCGAACGACTCGACCGAGTACTTGCCTTTGAGGATCAGCGCGTCGCTGACCGTGCGCGGCATGCCCTGCCAAACATGGTTATAGCTATCGACGTCAGTGCGCCGCAGCCAATCCTTCTCGGCAATCACCTCGGGGGCTAAGAACGGGTTGTCTTCCCATCCGACTTTCTGCGCGATGACATCCGAGCGACCGGCCTCGACAAAGCGCTTGGCTACGGGATCCTCCGGCGTCAGCGGGTTGAAACTGATGAAGAAGCGCGAGCCCCTTTTGCGAATCGTCGGGATGAGGTCCTCCCAACTGCGCTCGCTCACCGCCTGCGCTTCCTCGACCCAGCAGATATCAACACCCTCAAGGCTGCGCAGGCGGCTGATGTTGTAGCGCAAGCCCTCGAAGATAAATTCCGAGCCGTTGCGGCCGATGATCGAATCCGCGCGGATCTCGTAGTGGTCCTCGAGATCCAGCATTCGCACCTGGTCGGCGAGCAACCGGTAGGCGGACTCACGGACGCTGGACTGAATTTCGCGGCAGCACAGCACGCGCAGCTTGCGCTCGTAGGCCAGCGACAGCAGTACCCTCGCAATGCTCCAGCTTTTCCCGCTCGCGCGACCGCCCCAGGCGACCAGGAAGCGCGGCGTCTGCCACAAGAATGCAAACGCCGGCGGCACCAGGTCGGAGCGCGCGCGCCCAAGCGCCGAAGCAAAACGGCGAATCAGTTCGCGCGGTGGCGGCTCAGGAGGTTTCGGCGGCTTCTTCGACATGCCTTACCTCGTGTTCAATGGCCGGTAGTGCTCGCTGCGGCTCAGAGCACGGCTCCTCGCTCATCTCGGCCCGCTGAAACGCCCGCAGCAGCTTTGCGCGCGCGGTCGGCTCATCCTCCAGCGCCTCGAGCATGAAAGCCTCGATGCGCGCCAGGGCGGGGTGCGCGTAGATGTTGGTCGTGTTGGATACCAGCGGCGATTTCTGAATCTCACCCGTAATGTCCGCGGTGAGCCTGAAGTTCTCGTGCAGCCGCCCTGTGTGCCGATACACGGCGGCGTCATCACCGGCCTTCATCGCCGCCTCCAGCCGCTCGTACAAGGCGGCGCGCGTCACCATGATGTTGTCCAGCACCGACGTACTCTCTTCGGCCACGCGGGCGGCGAGGGCGGCGCGCTGCACAGGGCCTATCAGGAGCCGCGCCCGGCGCTCCGCGTCGACGTGCTCATGCCAATGCCGGTGCACCACGTACTTGCTGATGCCGTGACTCTTCGCGACCGCCTTCTGTCCTACCCCACGCGCCAGCGCCAGCTCGATCTCGATGCGTCTTACGTGCTGGCACAGGGCGCATACCCTGCCGTTGAGAGCGCGCGCGACGCTCATGCTGGCTCCTCATCGAGCTGGCGTAGGCCAGCCGCCAATGCTGCGCCAAGGCGCTCGCGCTCGGCGTGGCGCTGTGCCTTGGCGGCCGCCTCGGCCCCGGCAGCCGTGGGGAGCGAGATCCGCTGCGGCGCGCGCGGCGCGCTGGTGCGCGGTGCTGCCAGGTGCAGCGGTCGCGCACCCCTGGTGTGCCACGGCGGCGGAGTGCTCACGCGGCACCACCAGGCAACCACTGCCTAGCCTGTGGCTCACCACGAGCGCGCTGTTGCCGCGAAGTGCCGACCAGTGTTGGTACACCACAGAAGCCGAGCGTGGCGACGTCGTGGCGTCGCATACGCGAGCGCCTAACGAAAGGCAACACTAAGAACTGGCAGGCCGTAGTCACCGGCACCATGGGGACCGGGTCAATTTTGACCGCGTTCGTTACCCTGACGTTACCCGGAAGGCACATAGGCGAAATATTCAGCCGAATCACAGTTGAAAGCACGAGACTAACAGTCTCATGCCCACAATCAAGGAGCAACAGCCGCAGGCGAACAGTTCCACCCGAAAACGGCGTGGGCAGCGCCTGTGTTGGTTTGAATGTAGGGTGGTGTAGGCAGCCCCGGTATTTCCCCATACGCGCGCGCGGTGGAGAAATATACGGCGGACCCTACACCTGCCTACATTCGTTACTGGTCGCTCCACTGTGGTTCCGATGCCGCGGTCAGCTCGAGACCGAGATACATGGAACCAGCCGTGGTGCGCTTCCAGGTGAAGCCGCGGCGTTGCATTTCGGCCGGCAGGTCCTTGGACGGCAGCCAGTGCTCGCCGCCGTGCTCGCAGAACTTCTGGTAGGCGGAGAACAGTGCTGAGGACTTCACCTGGGCGAGTTTGCGGACCTCGCAGTGCTCGGCGATGAACCGGCCGAGCGCGTCGGACTCGGCGCGGTATTCCCGCACGGCGTCCGCGATGATGGCGGGCGGGGTGAGTCCGAGTCGGCGCCACTCCGTGCAGCCCTCGACGGCCCAGCGCAGGATCCCCGGCAGCTCCTGGCGCAGTTTCAGCAGCAGTTCCCGGTCGCGCTCCTCGCTGGGAATGGTCACGCCGAAGGGCACCAGGCGCAGGCGCCGCCAGATTCCCTCGTCGGTGCCGGTGATGACCGGCTTGTGGTTGCCGCGGATGACGAGTTTGTGGGTGGGGGGAAAGTCGAAGAACTCAGCGTGCAGGAAGCGGCCGGTGAGGGAGTCGCTGCCGGTCAGGTCCTTGAGTTTCGCCTCATCGAAGCGCGAGCCCTGGCTGGTCTCGTTCATGATTGCCACCCGCACGCCGCGCAGGCGCGCGATGTCGTTCGGGATGCCGCTGTGCCGGCGCACCATGACCAGCTCGGGCGAGACGACGATCGCGTAATCGCCGAGCAGTGCCTCGATGACCTCGCAGAAGACGCTCTTCCCGTTGTTGCCGAGGCCGTAGAGGAAGTGCAGCACCTGCTCGCTGGTGAGGCCGGTCAGCAGGTACCCGATGAAGCGCTGCAGGTACTGATGTAGCTCATCGCCGGCGCCGGTGACGCGCCGAAGGAACGTCTCCCAGAGCACGCACTGGGCCTGCGGGTCGAAGGCGACGTCCACCAGGCGCGTGAGGTGATCGTCGCGAGAGTGCGCCCGCAATTCCCCGGTGCGCAGGTCCAGTGTGCCGTTGCCGACGTTCAGCAGCCACGGGTCCACGTCGAACTCGGTGAGCATCACGGGGATGCCGGGCTCCGAGCGCGTGAGCCACACCATGGCGTCGATCGCGCTCTTGGACTGCGAGCGCCGGGCGTGGCGGATGATGGTGGCCTTGTCGGCGGCCAGTTTGATCTCGTCGAAGATCGCGAGCGCGGTGTCCTTCGCAAACTCCTGCACCCGTACCCCCTTGGGGTCCGATGCCCAGCGCTTGCCGTCCCACACCAGCCAGCCGCGCTCGGCCGTGAAGCGCAGGTCCTGCCCGTGGCGTTGTGCGAGGCGGCGTGCGTTGGCGATGTCGGTGTCGGTGAAGCCGCCGCCGGTAGGATCGTCTGCGTTGTAGGTATCGACCGGGGGCAACTCGTCGGTTTCCACCGCAGCCTCACGGTCCAGGCGCGCGCGGGCGGCATCGATACTGGTCACCTTGTCGTTAGCCATGAATGTGATCCCTCGCCTGGCCGATGCGGGCTGCCGCCTGGGCGAGGCGCTGCCAGTCCTGGTCGCTGATGGTCTTCTTCACCACCATGTCCGCGGCGATGAACGCCACCACGTTCGTCTCCTCGCTGATGATCTCCAACAGGTCGCGCGCCGGGATTCGCGAGTGCGACTGCGGGTAGCTCCGGGCCTCACCAACACCAGGCAGACGCGCCGGGAACAGGTCCTGCAGGTGAAGTCCGAGCGCCTCGAGGACCGCGCCGGTGTCGCAGCCACCGAAGTCGTGCAGCAGAAGCCGGCCGTCATCGAGCGCGCGGATGCTCAGACTCGGCGAGCGGTCCTCGTGCGCAGGGCAGCGCGCGAGCCAGCGGCCGGGCGCCGTCTGCTTTACCTGCTCGAGGCGGTCGAGCAGCTTCGTGGCGGCACTCACTGCGGCGCCCCCAGCGGCTTCCAGCACGCCAGCAGCCGTCGCCATACTTCGACAAGCAGTTCACGAGCGGACCTGGTGGTGTTCACGGTGGTGCCGGTAGAGGTGCCGGCGAGGTCGACGGTACTCACGGCACGCACCCGGCCACAGCGTGGCTGACAGCCTGCAGGTGGCGGCCCGATTCGAGTTTGGATCCCAGTTCCGCGGCTCGGCGCAGTTCGCGCCCGAGTGCGCCGGGCGCGGAAAGTGAGTGCCGGGCAGCCCCAAGTACGGCCTCGGCCAGATTGCCCGCCAGCGCCCCCTCAAGAATGGCTCTGCCACCCGGTTTGACGCCTTCTCTCAACCAGGCACATACGGGCTCGTCTTTGAGATGCCGCCCGCCAATGGCCGGGCAGAAAGCGGCGCTGCAGGCCGCGTAGCGCGGACACGAATATGCTAGCGATGAATCAGTTTGCGGCGGTTGTCGCTCGTCGGTATGCTTCGGCATGTCGTAGCCCTCCACGGCTGCGGTAGTGATCGTGATAGATGATTGACGCCACCGGAGTCGTGTCTGGTGGCGTCTTCATTTTTGGGGTTATAAAGTTCACGCCGTGGGTGTCGCAGACGGCGGATCGCGGCGCGAATGCCGGTAAAGCCACATGTCCGAAACGCCGCCCAGCACCAGGCGCAACTCCAGCGACCCCATCAGATGTTCATCTTCGGGCTGGGGTGTTGGAGCTGGCTCGCCCGAAACGCGTGCGAGATATTCCCGAACGGCGCGACGGCGCCAGAATTTTCGGCCACCGATGCGCGCGGAAGGGTCAGGCAAGAATAGGTCAGGCATGTCGTGGCTCCACGTGCATAACGTGGGCTGACGCTGCCACCCCCAGCGCGGAACAGCAGTAGTTCTAATCCGCCTATTTTTTGCGGATTTTCTGCCGTCTTATTTTTGGTGGCGCTGCTTTTAGTAAGTCGCTCCTGAGGTCAGGGAGCGACGGCAATTCCCGGAGGCACTGGCCGCGGGAGCATTCGTAGGCTTGTCGGGTCGCCTCGATCACGACGTTCAACTTCCGGGATTTCGGATTGAAGGTAGTGTCATAGGCATACTTCAGCCGTTGCACGAGGTACTTTTTGTTCCACGTCGACGGACGCCCCCGTCCAGGCTTGCGAAGCCTCGCTTGCCGTAGTTTTTCGCGGAGGATTATGGTCTGTAACCAAACTTCGCCCTCAGGTGTGCTCACGCTCGGCCCGGCAGCCTCCTTGCGCCCCTGCACGCGGGCTATGCTCTTGGCCAACCGATCGATGGCTTTCTCAGTCCTGTCGAACTCCTTGAACATCCGGGGCAGCGAGCGTTTGGCGTCCCCACCCATGAAGTGGATAAGCAGGTAGCCCTGCAGCGCGAACTCAGCGCCGTTCAAGTAGGCGTCGCACTTCTCGGCTGTCGCCCAGGGCACCAGCTTCGCGAACAACTCTCGGCCCTTGTCGTCGAACATGAACACGGCCGTGCCTTACGCGCTGGCCACTTCTGCGCGCCGACGCCGCTCGGGGAGCGATGTCACGTTGTCCGGCACCGGCGACGTGAAGTCGTTGGCGACGTAAGCGCCCCACTGCTTCAGCGCCGCTGACTTTTCTGCTAAGTACGAATTTCTGTCGTAAATTCCAGTGATTTCGCGATCGGCGTGATTGAGGATCCTGGCTACTACGAACCGCGAAACGCCGAGCCCTGACATCGCGGTCGCCGTCGTGCGCCGCAGATCGTGCACCGTCCAGCGCGGTAGGGGCGGCAGCTCCTTTTCCTTGCGCGCCTTGGTGACGGCTACGTCGATGAGCTGCTTCGCACGCGAGAAGCCGGAGATCGGCGTCGCGCCCGTGGTGGTGAATACCAGCGCCACACCCTTCCTTCGGAAAGCCTTGAGCTCCTCGATCACCGCCAGCGCCTCCGGCGACAGCGGGACGGCATGCACGCGGTGCGCCTTGGTGCGCGTCGCGGGCAATGTCCAGCTGGCGGCGTCCTCGTCGATCTCCGCCCAGGCCATACCCGCGATCTCCTCGCGGCGCTGGCCGGTCAAGAGGGCGAGGCGAAAAAAAGGACCGAACGGGTAGGGCAGGCCCTTAAAGGCCGGCCAGACCGCCCGCAACTCCTCGGTGGTGAGCACGCGTTCGCGCTGCTGCTCGACGCCGGGACGCTCCACCAGGGCGGCCGGGTTCGTTTCGAGCATTTCGCGCCGGATGCACCAGTTGAACATCGCCTTGACGGCGGCGAGGCACCGGTTCGCCGCGATCGGACCGCCGGGCGTGCGGTTGCCCTTGCTGTCAACGGTGCCCCCCTTGGCAATGTCGCTGACCAGCGTGTCCACGTCAGCGCGACGGATCTCACCGATGTGGCGGCCCTTCCAAGGCGGCAGGATGTGCTTCGTGAAGTACTGCTCGAGGTGATCAACGTAGGCGGTCGAACGCATGCCGCCTTTGCGCTTCGGGCGCTTCGCCCAGTCCTTCAGGAAGTCCGCCGCCACCGACTCCACGGTGTCGCGTTCCTTGGCAGCCTTGGTTCGCGCTGCCACCTCGCGCTCGCCGACCAGGTCATGACCCTTGCGGGCTGCCTGGACGATCTCGCCGGCTTCCGCGCGGGCTTGCGCCAGCGAATAGGTCGGGTAGTCCCCAATTGTGGCGCGGCGCAGCTTTGGGCTGCCCTTCATTCGATACAGCACCGCCCACGTGCGGCTCACTTGGCCCTTGTCACTCGCCGACACGCGCAGCACGAGTCCGCGCTGACGATCACGGGGGTGCGCATCGAAGTGGTCGACGCGCTCGCCTGGTGCCGCACTCACGCTTCGAACGGCGGCATCGGTCATCTTGAGTTTCGGCATGGTGATCTCCTACTGTTACCCAAGGCTGTTACCCGAGGCCGGCGGCGTGGGCCATGTCTCCTGCCCTTGGCGGGTAACACCCGGGTAACAGTCATGGCCTGTTAGCCCATGTTACCCACAAGGGGCAACGGTGTCTAACAAAACAGCTTAAAACACAGGAGAAAAGCGGTGTGGCTCGATCGGGAGCGGGAGATTCGTGGGGCTTAGTGAGGCATCGAAATGGCGCGGCAGGTGTCTCTTAATCTCTTGGTCGAAGGTTCAAGTCCTTCACGGCCCACCAACCTCAGGTACCCGCGCCAATTTGGAATTGCAGCTGGTGCGCTGCGCTCAGTGCTGCAACCCAAGTGAGCTGCAATCAATTCTGTATCTGCGCGGGTGCCGCTGCCATCGCGCTCCTGTGTCCGGTGTCGGGGGCGGCCGACGACCCGCCGCCGTCCGGCGCTGTCATGCCGCCTGTGGTCGTTACGGCCGAGAAGCTGGCGGTCGAAACACGGATTGACCGCAAGATCTACAGCGTGACCACGGACGTGCAAAGCACATTCGGCACGTTGAGCGACATCCTGAATGTGATCCCGTCCGTCGACGTGGATCCGGATGGCATCGTTTCGCTGCGCGGGGATACCAATGTCCTGATACTGATCGACGGCAAACCGTCGACCCAGTTCTCCGGAGCCGCAGCCGGGGACAATCTGCAATCGATCCCGGCCAGGGACATCGAACGCATCGAGATCTTCACGACGCCCCCGGCACAGTTCAAGGCTGACGGTGCGGCCGGAGTGATCAACATCATCATGCGCAAGCAGCGGCCCGAGGGCGCCGCCGGTTCCCTCCAGGGCAGTCTCGGCAGCGGCGGCCGCAGCGTTGTCGGCGCCGATGGCAGCTACAGCGGCGGAGGGCTGACGGCTTCCGCCAGCGCGGGTTATCGGCAGGACTACCGGCAGCGCCTCATCCAATCGGACCTGGTCGGCCCGGATCCTGCGACCGGCGTGCTGCTCGACAGCACAAGTACCATCAGCGAAAGGGTTCGCCGCGCAGTGCCGACGCTTGGACTGTCTGTTGCATATGCGTTGAATGACCGGCAGTCCGCCACGGCGTCAGTGCACTGGGGCGAGCGAGGCGGCCTGCGCACTTACACGGAACTCAACGAGAGCAGCACGCCCTTCGGAGTTGTCACGAACTCCTCGCGGCGTCTTAGCGTGGGCCACGACCCGGAAAGGGACCTTGATCAGAAACTGGGTTTTACCCAAACACTTGGCCGGCCCGATGAGAGCCTTGATTTCTCGCTGCACCGATCCACGTCGCTGCAGCACGAGCACTACGATTACACCAACGATTCGTTCGTGCCCCCGTCGGCGACCTTCTACAACAACCTGAGCTTCCGCGAGAGCTACAGCACCACCGAGTTTGATATCGACTATTCGCTGCCGCTGTCGAAGACCCGCGTTGTGAAGCTCGGCTATGCCCTGGAGCTGGACGACTATAGATTCGGAAATGTTGGCGCCAATGTCGACCCCGTGACCGGCGCACAGATCATCGACCCGAACCTCACCAATGACTTCAAGTTCCGGCAGCAGATCAACGCGGGTTACGCGAGCTACCAGGCGAGTGTTGGTGAGTGGGTGTGGCTGGGCGGCCTGCGGGCGGAGCTGACCAGAACCAATGCGCAGCTGCTGTCCAACGACAGCTCAAACGCCGACAGCTACTCCAGGATCTATCCGAGCCTGCACGTCAGTCGCAGTTTGTCCGACGCGTCGACAGTGTCGCTGGGCGCGAGCCGCCGCGTGACTCGCCCCGACCCCGGCAACCTGGACCCCTACGTCGATTACGAGTACACGCCCAACCTGCGCGCCGGCAACCCGAACCTCAGGCCGCAGTACACACAGTCGTATGAGCTCGGCTATGGGTATGAGAGCGCCGGACTGAGTTACGGCTCGACGGCGTACTACCGCATCAACCAGGACAGCGTGACCGATGTGACCGAATACCTCGGCAACGGCGTGTCACTCACGACCAAGACCAATCTGCCCAGGAACGACTCGGGCGGAATCGAGTTCACGGCGAACGGCCATCTCCTCCCGAGCCTTGCCTATAGCATCAGCGGCAACCTGTTCTACAGCCAGATCGATGCAACCGCGCTCGGTGCACCGGGACTTCAGTCGACCACGGGCCTTAACGCGAAACTCAAGCTCGACTACCGGCCGACGGCCGCCGATTCTGCGCAGATCACGGTAACCCGGACCGACAAGCGGCTTACGCCACAGGGTTACGTGAGCGCGATCAATATCGTCAACCTCGGGTACAAGCGCCAGCTGAAGTCGGATCTGACGGCCATCATGACCGTCTCAGACGCCTTCAACGGCCAGCGCTACGAGCGACTTGCAGTGACGCCTACGTTCACGGAGGAGTACCAACGCATCACTCAGGGCCGGGTGCTCTACGTCGGGTTTGTCTATTCCTTCGGCGCGATGAAGAAAGACAAGCAGCCGAAGTTCGACTACGACCAGCCAGACTGACCGCGCGGCTCGGGCACTTGCTGCGCAGGCGGGCGACGTGTTCAGTATCACATTGATTTGGCAGCAAATATCGCGCCAGACGTGGCGCGTCTGCGCGGCCCGGCAGATGCCCGAAGCGGAAGGTTCTATCAGCTATAATGCGCCGCATCCGACGCACGGCCGCTTTGCGCAGGCACGGGCGAAAGTGGCGGAACTGGTAGACGCGCTGGATTTAGGATCCAGTGGGGAAACCCGTGAGAGTTCGAGTCTCTCCTTTCGCACCAGTTTTCGCTGCACCAACGACGGGTTTGTTGCCGGGCGTGAACTGGCGCTCCTGCGAGGCTTTGAGGATTGACGATGCAAGTAGCTGTTTCTGACATCGGTGGACTGGGGCGGCGCCTGGAAGTGACCGTGCCGGCAACCGAGGTGAGCGAGGAAGTCAAACAGCGCCTTGGACGGCTGTCGCGCACCGCGCGCCTCAAGGGCTTTCGCCCCGGCAAGGCGCCCTACGCCGTCGTCGCCAAGCAGTTCGGCGAGCAGGTGCGCGCGGAAGTCTTGAGCGACCTCATGCGCAGCTCCTATGCGCAGGCGCTGACCCAGGAGAATCTCAAGCCGGCAGGCGGCCCGCGCATCGAGCCGCTGTCGATGCAGGCCGGCGCGGACCTTCGTTACGCGGCGCTGATCGAAGTGCTGCCCGAGGTTAAGGTCAATTCACCCGATGGCCTGCACATCGAGCGACCGACCGCGACGGTGGCCGAGGCCGACCTCGACGCGATGATCGAGAACATGCGCCGCCAGCGTCCGGTATTTACCGCCGTCAAGCGCGCGGCCCGCGATTCGGATCGCGTCGTGGTGGATTACCAGGCCCGCATCGCGGGCAAGGCGTTCGAGGGTAGTGATGCCGTGGACGTGAGCGTTGTCCTCGGCAGCGGGCGCGCCATGCCGGAACTGGAGGAGGGCCTGAAGGGCGTCGCGGCCGGCGAACAGCGCACTATCAACGCGGCATTTCCGCCCGGGCACCCGAACAAGAGACTCGCCGGCAAGTCCGCCGAGCTGCTGCTCTCCATAAAGAGAGTGGAAGAGCAGTCTCTTCCGCCAGTCGATGAGGAGTTCTGCCGGGAGTACGGTGTCGAAGATGGCAGCCTCGAGCAGATGCGTGCCGAGGTGCGCAGGAGCATGGAACGGGAACTCGCCGAGCTGATTCGCACCCGCCTGCGAGCGCAGGTTCTCGACGCATTGTACAAGGCCAACCCCCTCGAGCTGCCGCGAACCATGGTCGATGAAGAGACCCAGCAGCTTCAGCTGCAGGCCGCGCGGCGCATGGGCGTGCGCGAAGCAAGCCAGCTGCCGCCGCGCGAGCCATTTGGCGAGGCAGCGCGCCGGCGCGTCGCTCTCGGGCTTCTCATGGGCCAGGTGGTGCAGGCCAATGGGCTGAAGCTCGACCCGACGCGCGTCGCCGCGCGGCTGGACGAGCTGGTGGCGAGCTACCCCAATCCCGATGAGGCGCGACGGGCGTACCAGCAAAGCGCGGACGCCATGCGGCAGCTCGAATCCGCCGCCATGGAGGACCAGGTGGTTGAATGGGTGCTGGAGCGGGCCCATATAACCGAGCGGCCGATGAGTTTCTCCGAGGTTACGGGCTTCGGGCGCGACACGCACGAACACGGGCACACTCGCGAACACGGGCACACCCGCGAACACGAGCACACTCACGAACACGAGCACGAACAGGCGAGCGGCACATGAATGAACGAGGCTTGAATCTGGTCCCTATCGTCGTCGAGCAGACTGCGCGCGGCGAGCGGGCGTACGACATCTACTCCCGCCTGCTCAAGGAAAGGGTGGTGTTCATCGTGGGGCCCGTCGATGACTACATGGCGAACATCGTCGTCGCGCAGATGATGTTCCTCGAGTCCGAGAATCCGGAGAAGGACATCGCGCTCTACATCAACTCACCCGGGGGCGTGGTGAGCTCGGGCCTGGCGATCTACGACACCATGCAGTTCATCAAGCCGGACGTGAGCACCATCTGCATCGGCCAGGCGGCCAGCATGGGAGCCGTGCTCCTGGCCGCTGGTGCCAAGGGCAAGCGCTACTGCCTGCCGCACGCGCGGGTGATGATTCACCAGCCCCTCGGCGGCTTCCAGGGACAGGCGGCTGACATGGAGATCCACGCGAAGGAGATGCTCGAGACGCGCGACCGGTTGAACAAAATCCTCGCCAGGCACACCGGCCAGAGCGTCGAGCGCATCAAGCAGGACACCGACCGCGATCACTTCATGGACTGGAGCGAGGCGGCCCGCTACGGCCTGATCGACCAGGTCCTCGAGAAACGCGGTGAAGTCGCGGGGCCCGCCACCCCGCCGGCACCCAAGCCGGTGTGATTCGCCCTCTGGGCGGGCGCTGCGTTCCGACAATTGTCAAAGTAGTGACGCGCGTCATACAAACCACGATTGGACAATGAGTTAGGCGCGCAGCCGCGCTTTGCTTCAATGCGGGAGAGCGTGATATATAAGTACGGAGCTTATGAGGCATCTCGATGAGTGAAGACTCCCGCAATCGTCACGACGACGGCAAGCTGCTTTATTGCTCCTTTTGCGGGAAGAGCCAGCACGAGGTCCGCAAGCTGATCGCAGGTCCCTCGGTGTTCGTCTGCGACGAGTGCGTCGAACTCTGCAACGACATCATCCGCGAGGAGCTCGAGGACCGCGCCGAGCGTGCCCGCGACAAGCTCCCCAAGCCGCACGAGATCAAGAAGGTTCTGGACGAGTACGTCATCGGCCAGGAGCGCGCCAAGAAGGTGCTCTCGGTCGCCGTCTACAACCACTACAAGCGACTCCAGACGCGCACCGCCAGCGCGCGTGCCAAGGAAGAAGTCGAGATCGCCAAGAGCAACATCCTCCTGATCGGTCCGACGGGGTGTGGCAAGACCCTGCTCGCCGAGACGCTGGCGCGGCTTCTCAACGTGCCGTTCACGATCGCCGACGCCACCACGCTGACCGAGGCGGGCTACGTGGGCGAGGACGTCGAGAACATCATCCAGAAACTGCTGCAGAAGTGCGATTACGACGTCGAGAAGGCGCAGACCGGCATTGTCTACATCGACGAGATCGACAAGATCTCGCGCAAGTCGGATAACCCGTCCATCACCCGCGACGTGTCGGGCGAGGGCGTGCAGCAGGCGCTCCTGAAGCTCATCGAGGGCACCATCGCCTCGGTGCCGCCGCAGGGCGGGCGCAAGCACCCGCAGCAGGAATTCCTGCAGGTCGACACCGGCAATATCCTTTTCATCTGCGGCGGGGCTTTTGCGGGTCTCGAGAAGCTGATCCTGAACCGTACGCAAAAGAGCGGCATCGGCTTTACCTCCGAGGTGCGCGACGTCAATCATCGCCCGCACGGCAGCGATCTGTTCCACGACGTCGAGCCGGAGGATCTGATCAAGTACGGCCTGATTCCGGAGTTCGTCGGCCGCCTGCCGGTGGTGGCGACGCTCGACGAGCTCGACGAAGGCGCCCTGATCTCGATCCTCACGGAGCCGAAGAACGCCCTCACCAAGCAGTACCGGCGCCTGTTCGAGATGGAAGGCGCGGAGCTTGAGTTCCGCGACGAGGCGCTGAAAGCGGTGGCGCACCGCGCCATGCAGCGTAAGACCGGCGCCCGGGGCCTGCGCACGATTCTCGAGACCGTGCTGCTCGATACCATGTATGAGCTGCCCTCGATGCGTAACGTCTCCAAGATCGTCATCGACGAAACCGTCATTGACGGGCAGACCAAGCCCTACGTCGTGTACGGTTCCGATGAGACCCGGCTCGCGAGCGTCGATGAGCCGCGCCGCGTTTCCGGCTCCAACCACCACTGACTTGGCCAGACGCCCCACGCCCGCGCGTTCCTTCACCGGGCACCGCACTTGAAACGCGCACGGCGCGGCCTCAATTCCCGCTACACTAGCGTTACATACGCAGTCGGCCGCGCTCCTGACAGGCGCGGGCCGTTTTTTTATGGGCCATCGAGGGCTTGAGCGTGTCCGAACCGACCACTCCGACTGTTCCTGTTCCTGCCGTACTCCAGAACGTGCCGGTCCTGCCGCTGCGGGACGTGGTCGTTTATCCGCACATGGTGATTCCATTGTTCGTCGGCCGCGAAAAGTCCATCCAGGCCCTGGATGTGGCCATGCGCTCCGACAAGCGCATCATGCTGGTGGCGCAGAAGGCCGCCGACGTTGATGATCCGAAAGCGGACGATCTGTACCGCATCGCCACCGTGGCGACGATCCTGCAGCTCCTGAAACTCCCCGACGGCACGGTAAAGGTGCTGGTCGAGGGTGTCGACCGGGCCCGCATCGAGAAGCTGCACGCCGGCGACTACTACTCCTCGGACGCCTCGCTGCTGCCGGATGCGGAGAGCTACGACGAGAAGGAGATGGACGTTCTCGCCCGCTCCGTGATTTCGCAGTTCGAGCAGTACGTGAAGCTCAACAAGAAGGTGCCGCCGGAAGTGCTGACGGCGCTCGCCGGCATCGAGCAGGCCGGGCGCCTCGCCGACACCGTGGCGGCCCACATGTCGCTCAAGCTCGCCGAGAAGCAGAAGGTGCTGGAGATCCTCGACGTAAAGAAAAGGCTCGAGCACATCCTGGTCGCCATCGAGAGCGAGATGGACGTGCTGCAGATCGAGAAGCGCATCCGCGGACGCGTCAAGTCGCAGATGGAGAAGAGCCAGCGCGAGTACTACCTGAATGAGCAGATGAAGGCCATTCAGAAAGAACTCGGCGAGATGGACGAGGGCGGCAACGAGATCACCGAGCTCGAGCAGAAAATCACCAAGGCCGGCATGCCCAAGGAAGCGCGCGACAAAGCCGCGGGCGAACTGAACAAACTGAAGATGATGTCACCGATGTCCGCCGAGGCCACGGTGGTGCGCAACTACATCGACTGGCTGGTCAAGGTGCCGTGGAAGAAACGCACCAAGGTGCTGAAGGACATCGCGCGCGCGCAGAAAGTGCTGGACGAGGATCACTACGGCCTCGACAAGGTGAAGGAGCGCATCGTCGAGTACCTGGCGGTGCAACAGCGCGTCGAGAAGATCAAGGGCCCGATCCTGTGCCTGGTGGGTCCGCCGGGAGTCGGCAAGACCTCCCTCGGGCAGAGCATCGCGCGTTCCACGAACCGTAAGTTCGTGCGCATGTCCTTAGGCGGCGTGCGCGATGAAGCGGAGATCCGCGGCCATCGGCGCACCTACATCGGCTCCATGCCCGGCAAGATCGTGCAGAACATGTCCAAGGCGGGGGTACACAACCCGCTGTTCCTCCTCGATGAGGTCGACAAGATGTCCACGGACTTCCGTGGCGATCCGTCCTCGGCGCTGCTGGAGGTGCTCGATCCGGAGCAGAACTCCACCTTCAACGACCATTACCTCGAGGTCGACCTGGATCTGTCGGAAGTGATGTTCGTGTGCACGGCAAATACGCTCAACATCCCGCCGCCGCTGCTGGATCGCATGGAAGTCATCCGTCTGCCCGGCTACACCGAAGACGAAAAGATGAATATCGCGCGGCGCTACCTGGTGCCGAAGCAGATGAAGAACAACGGCCTCAAGCCCGATGAGCTCAAGGTTTCCGACGGCTCACTGCTCGATATCGTGCGTTACTACACACGCGAAGCAGGCGTGCGCAACCTCGAGCGCGAGATCGCCAAGATCGGTCGCAAGGCCGTGAAGCAGATGCTGCTGCACAAGAAGGAGACGAAATCCGTCGCGGTCACGCCGCGCAACCTCGACAAGTTCCTGGGGGTGCGCCGTTTCCGTTACGGCAAGGCCGAGGACATGAACCGCGTCGGGCAGGTCACGGGACTTGCGTGGACGGAGGTCGGCGGCGAACTGCTCACCATCGAAGCGGCGGTCGTGCCTGGCAAGGGCAAGCTGCAGCACACCGGGCAACTCGGCGAAGTGATGCAGGAGTCGATCCAGGCGGCGATGACGGTAGTGCGCAGCCGGGCGCAGGTGCTCGGTCTCGAGCCTGAGTTCTATCAGAAGCACGACATCCACCTGCACATCCCGGAAGGGGCGACTCCGAAGGACGGGCCGAGCGCCGGCATCGGTATGTGCACGGCGCTGGTCTCTACGCTCACCAAGATCCCCGTGCGCTCCGACGTCGCCATGACCGGCGAGATCACGCTGCGTGGCGAGGTGCTGCCGATCGGGGGACTGAAGGAAAAGCTGCTGGCGGCGCATCGCGGCGGCATCAAGACCGTGCTCATCCCGGACGAGAATCAGAAAGATCTCGTTGAGATCCCTGACAACATCAAGGGCAATCTCGAGATCAAGGCGGTGAAGTGGATCGATGAGGTACTGGCCATCGCGCTGACGCAGCAACCGGTACCGCAGCAGCCGGCGGAGGCGCCGCCGGTCACCGCGGCGGTCGTCGTGGCGGAAACCGATGACAAGCGCGCCCGCCGCAATGGCCGGCGCGTGAAGCCGGTGGTGCCGCCGGCGCATTGACTGCTGATTGGGGCAACGAAATTGATGTCTGCCGAAATCGCCGCAGAGGATTCGCGAGGCGCAGCGGGCAAAAGTCACATCTTTTGCCCGCGGCAACGCAGCCGATGTCTGGCAAAATCGCCACAGGCGATTTTGCCCGATTAATGCAGGGTGCTTAGCTCAGCTGGTAGAGCGTCGCCCTTACAAGGCGAATGTCGGCGGTTCGATCCCGTCAGCACCCACCACCAATCAGTTCTGGATGCCGGATCGCAGCCCGAGCGTGAGTTGTCGACTCCCCCCGCCGTCAGGGCAAGGGCCCGAAAAATACTCGTCTTGGACGCAAGCGCCGCGTAGAGTGCGCCTCGTGCCCGGGAACGCATGCGTGGCACGCCATCGAGAACCCAAGACCCGGCTCACGGCACTTACCCCTCTAGGTGAGAGGCATGCCCGGTCCGGGGGCTACGGACGGCCACTCGCCAGCGCCGTCTGAGAGGAGTGCTGCGGGATCATGCTTTCCATCCTCGTTTGCCACTCTTATTTTCTGCGCTTCGATCCCAAGCAGGTCGAGCGGGCCAAACCCTACCCACCGCTGGCGACCCTGCAATGTGCGGCGCTGCTGCGCAAGGCAGGTCACCAGGTGTCGCTGTTCGACGCCATGCTGGCCGACGGAATCGAGGATTACGAGCGCAAGCTGCGCACCGTACAGCCGCAGCTCGTGGTGTTTTACGAGGACACTTTCAACTTTCTGAGCAAGATGTGCCTGGCGAAGATGCGGCACGCGGCTTGCGAGATGATCGCCATGGCGCAGCGCGCCGGGGCCCGCGTCATTGCCGCGGGGCCGGATGTAAGCGATGCGCCCGAACCGTACCTGCGCGCGGGTGCGGATATCACCCTCAAGGCGGAGGGATTGTCCGCGCTGCTCGAGCTGCTGCGCCGGCTGGACCTGCGGCCGCGGGCCGGATGCCCTGAACTGGTGGAGGCGCTCGCCGGTGTCGCCTCACTCGTCGACGGACAGGTGGTGGCGGCGAATGGGGCGCAGCTTCTGCCTGCGGTCGAGCTGGGTGATCACGCCGCCTGGGATCTGGTAGACATGGACCGCTATCGGAGCGCGTGGCTGGCGGCTCACGGATATTTCAGCCTGAACATGGCAGCTTCCCGCGGCTGCTCATTCCGGTGTGCCTGGTGCGCGAAGCCGATCTGGGGAAACCGGTACCTGCAGCGAGATGCGAGCGTGGTGGCGCGTGAAATGGCGCACCTGAAGCGCACCTTCCGGCCGGACCATGTCTGGTTTGCCGATGACATATTCGGCTTTCGAGTCCCGTGGGTGAATGAGTTCGCGAGCGCCGCGCGGCAAGCCGGCGGTGCGGTGCCGTTCACCATCCAGTCGCGCGCCGACCTCGTGAGCGAGCGCATGGCGGTAGCGTTGCGCGATGCTGGCTGCCGGGAGGCGTGGCTCGGTGCCGAGAGCGGCAGCCAAAGAGTGCTGGACGCCATGAACAAGGGCACGACCGTGCCGGAGATCATCACCGCCCGGGCGCGACTGAAGGCGGTGGGCATCCGCGTCGGGTTCTTCATTCAGCTCGGGTACCTTGATGAGCAGCTCTCGGACATCCTCGCCACGCGCGAGCTGCTCGCGGCCGCCTCTCCTGACGATGTGGGCGTCAGCGTTTCGTATCCACTCCCCGGCACGAAGTTCTACGAACGGGTCAAGGCGCAGCTCGGACACAAGACGCACTGGCAGGATAGTGACGATCTCGCGATGATGTTCCAGGGTACCTACACGTCCGAGTTCTACCGGGCCGTGCGCGACCTGCTGCACGATCAGGTGTCCCTGGAGCGCCCCGCGGTCCGACGGCACGGCGCCAGCCCCGATGGCGCGCGACGTGCGCTGGAGCGTCGCTGGCAGGAGCTGCTGTCGCGCGAGCTGCAGTACCGCTCGCAAGGCGGAGCGGCGGCGGTATGAGCATGCCGCCAAGGACACCACGTTCGCGGTTCGCACCGCCCTGACGCAACCGCCGTGACATTCCATGCAGCCTGACAGCGGCGCTTTGCCCCATTCCACGGCCAGCGGCCGCCCCCGGCCCGCGGGGCTGCTCGGCGACACTGCCGTGCGCGATTACGCGCACAAGCTGACGCTGTTCAACTCATTTGCACAAGCCGAGCTTCGTCAGGCTATCGCGAGCCTCGGCCTTAGGCCTGGAATGCGCGTGCTTGACGCCGGCTGCGGCACGGGCGAGGCGCTGGCGTGGCTGTTGGACGCCGTCATGCCCGGTGGCGAAGTCATCGGCATCGATCTGGCGGGCGCGCACGTGGCCGCCGCCCGCAGGCAACTACCGGCGGCAGCGCATGTGCTGCAGGCGGATCTGCTGCAGGCACCGTTTGCGCCGGGCTGTGTCGATCTGATCTGGTGTATCAACACCATCAACCATCTGCACGATCCCGTCCAGGGCGTCACGGCTCTCGCGGCGCTGCTGCGTCGCGGTGGTCGCATTGCGCTCGGCCAGAGCTCACTCGTACCGGACATGTACTTTGCCTGGGACTCGCGTCTCGAGCGGTTGACCAATGAGGCGGTTCGGCAGTATTACCAAGATCGTTACCACCTTGGTGAGCGGGAGCTCGCGCCCGTGAGAGCGATTGTCGGCGTACTGCGCCGGGCAGGTCTGCACAACGTCGTGGTACGCACCGTCATGATCGAGCGGATGTCGCCCTTGAGCCCCCCTGACGAAGCCTATCTCGTCGAGGCAATATTCCGAAATACTTGGGGCGACCGTCTAAAGCCCTATCTTTCGGGCAACGACCACGCCGAACTCACTCGCCTTTGCGACCCCCAGGACGTGCGATTCGCGCTGCATCGGCCGGACTTCCATTTCCTGCAGAGCTTCACGCTCGTCACCGGGGAGACTTAAATCCAGTGCTTCTTGCCGCGAAAACCCAGCAGCTCTCCCAGGACCGCGACCGCCTCGAGCGGATGGCGCCCTCTGCGCAACTCGAACGCACCCAGGCGCGACACGCTCCTGCAAAAGGCCGGCCATTGCGGCTGGTTCGCCGCATACGGCTGTTCCGTCGTCAGTCTGGCCAGCAGCTCCCCTGCAAGGAGCGGCTTCAGCAGCGGCCCTTTGCCGGCAGGCTGTGCCGACAGGAATACGACCGCGGCAATTTTCAGCGGCGAGGCGGCGAGCCGATAGCCGCCGTGCCGCAGGTCGACTTCGAACTTCCTCACGCCACTACGGCGCCGGATTACGGCAGACTTTCGAATCCGCGCGGCGTCCCGGGCCCGCGCAATCCAGCGCAGGGAATCGAAGCGAACGTGCAGGAAGTTGGCAACGCCGGTCGCCAGCATGGTATCCGGGGCGACGAATACGCTGTCCTCGGACAGAAAGTCGAAGCCCTGCAGCAAACAATGCAAGGCGACGGTCGATTTCCCCGCACCGCTCGGACCCAGCAACAGCACTCCGCGGCCGTCGCAGCCGACACATGCGGCATGCAGTGGCGCCAGCCCCTGGACGCGCTGCGCAAGGGTAAATACCGCGAATTCGATCAGCTCATAGCGCGTGTGGTAGGGGAACCGCAGCATCTGCGGCGATACAACCACCAGCGCCGACCGTTCCCGGGGCGACACGACCACGAAGTTCGACGCGTCCGTCGCACCACCGAAGAAGCCGGCCCCGGAAAGCGTGGCCAGCGGCGGCGGCCCGTAGCGCCGGCGCGCGTGCTCTGCGGATGTCAGTACCAGTCTGATTCGCAGCTGCGGTACCTTGAGCGACAGCCGATGCCGTGGCAGGCCCGCGTAAGCGCAATCCGCGAGGCGCAACAATTGACGGCTGTTGCTCTCGAAGTGGCACCGGCTGCCAAGCAGTTGCATGGCCGTGCGCAGTGGCGGCGGCGAGTACTCGCCAAATGGATCGCAGAGAAGATCGGGTACGCCGTTGTTGTGTTTACGAGTCATACACTAGCTGGTACCCGCATTATGAGCGTGCCCGATGGGAATTGTCAGACCGAGGCGGGCGGGGAGCGGCGCCGCGGGCGCGGGATTGAACCCAGGCGTTCAAACAGGCGACTCACGCAAAGATCAACTCCCCGTGAGCGCCAGGTGACACTGTGAAGGTTTCCATCATCATAGCCGTCTACAACGAAGCGAATACCGTGGCGACGCTTCTGGAGCGGGTCTGGGCGCAACCGCTGCCGGACGCCGCCAAGGAGATCATCATCGTGGAGAGCAACTCCACCGACGGTTCGCGCGAGATCGTGGCGGAATTCGTCGCCCGGCACGCCGCCGAGTCGCCAGCGCGAGTCACGGCCATCTATCAGGACCGGCCGCGCGGCAAGGGCCACGCGATCAGGCAGGGATTCGCGGCCGCGACCGGAGAAATCCTGCTCATTCAGGACGCCGACCTCGAGTACGACGTCGCTGACTATCCGGACCTGCTCGCGCCGATCATCGCGGGGCGCGCCGCGTTCGTGCTCGGCAGCCGCCACACCGAACCCGACCACTGGAAAATCCGCCAATTCGCTCACCACGGCCTGCTGGCGGCGGTCATGAACGTGGGCGGCCTGCTGTTCCGTGCGCTTTTCAATGCGCTGTTTTCCACCCGCCTGACGGACCCGACGTCGATGTACAAGGTCTTTCGCGCAGACTGTCTCGCCGGCCTGAGCTTCACCTGCAATCGGTTTGACTTCGATTACGAGCTGTTGGCGAGGTTGATTCGCGCCGGCTTCAGGCCGCTGGAGGTGCCGGTGTCCTATGAATCCCGGGGATTTGACCAGGGCAAGAAGATCCGTATCTTCCGCGATCCGCCAACCTGGGTGTTGGCGATGCTCAAATGCCGGCTCACGGCTCCGCAGGTCGCCGCAACGCCGTCCGCACCTGATGCCGCAACAGCTGATCCAGCGGTCTGCAGATTCATTGGGCCGTGAGCCTGCTGCGCCGGCGGCCACAGAGCCGCTCGATTAGCGCGTAGACCGCGCAGGCCGCTGTGGTGATGTCACAGCGAAAGTCCGGCGCTCTGCGCATCGTCATGGAACATCTTCACGGTGTCGAGTGAGTACTCGCTGAGGTCATGCCCGATCAGCGCAAGCTTGTTGAGGATGTCCGCGGTCACTGTGATAACCGGGCAGCCGATGGCATTGGCCTGGAAAATGTTGAGCAGCTCGCGCGGGCTGGCCCACACGAGCTCGGCATTCGCGTTCACCTTCAGCATTTCAACCGCTTGCGCCATCAACGGCACGGGATCGATACCGGTGTCGGCGATGCGTCCGGCAAATACCGACAGGTAGCTCGCCGTGGCCGGATTCAGAGCCGCGAGCATCTCGCGCACCTGCGCCAGAGTCATGATCGCCGTGACGTTTACCTTGACACCCCGATCGGCGAGCCGCCTGACCAGCGCAGCAGAGCTTGCGCGTCGGGTGTTGCTGACCGGAATCTTCACGTAGACGTTGTCCGCCCAGGAGGCGATCTCCACGGCCTGACGCTCCATTTCCGCAAAGTCATCGGCGAGCACTTCGAAAGACACCGGTTTATCGATGACCTTGGATAGTATCTCCCTGGCAAACGCGCGGTAATTGGCGATACCGGCCTTGCGCATGAGCGTCGGATTAGTGGTCAGTCCCTTGATGTATGGCCTGGCATACAGCTCGAGCATGTGCGCCTTGTCGGCGCCGTCGGCGAAGATCTTCACCGTAAGTTGGCTAAGCGATGTCATCGCGAATCCGCCTGACCGACGATGATTCCGGCCGCCTCGCTGAGGGAGCCGACGCGAAAGTCGCAAGCCGCCGCCGCGCGTTCATCGTAACCCCGGTCGACGAGTACGGTTGTGCAGCCGGCGCGCTTGCCGGCCTCCATGTCGTACCAGCGATCGCCGACCATGAAGCTCGCTGACAGCTCAAGACCGAAAGTGCGGGCCGCCTGCAGCAGCAGCCCCGGCCTGGGCTTTCTGCAATCGCAGTCGTCGGCGCCGTCATGAAAGCAGGTGAGGATCGCATCAAGAGGCAGAACGTCCCGGAGGCGCTCATGAATGCCCTCCACGATCGATCTGGAGGAGATTCCCCGGGCCACATCCGGTTGATTGGTCACAACGACCAGCGCATAGCCGCGCGCCCGCAGTGCACTCAATGCTGCGGGAACGCCCGGCAGGATCTCGAGCTCGGCGAGCGAAGCCGGAGGATGGGGCGTTCCGTCCCGCACGAAGGCACGATTGATGACTCCGTCGCGATCCACAAAAACCGCCGCGCGGGTCATTTGCCCATGGATTCCCATTTCGCCTCGCGCGCCTTGAGCTGCGGGTGAGAAGCCAGCAGATGCCAGATAACCGCCTGCAGAGCCTCGGTGTGCGCCGTAACGGTGTGCGGATTAACGCTGGGGACGATGACCGATGCATCCGCCAGGCGCGCGGTATGACCGCCATCGCGGCCCACGATGCCGATGACTTTGGCACCGACTGTCCTGGCATGGTCGACGGCCGCGACCAGATTCACGCTGACACCCGCGGCGCGGTCGCCGCCGCCCACCGAGAGAACGAACACCGCATCCCGGTCGCTGAGCCTGCTCACCTTGAGCCATTCGACGAACGCGCTTTCCCAGCCCTCGTCGTTGACCCGGGCGGTGAGCTCCGAGACGTTGTCGGTCGGCGCGTAGCACTCGATGCCCAGCAGCTTGCGAAAGTCACTTACCGCGTGCGAGCAGTTGCCGGCGCCGCCGCCGACGCCCAGAAAAAATATGCGCCCCGCGGCTGCCTTTATCTGCGCTAACAGATTCACGATCCTCTCTACCGCGGCGACGTCCAGCAGCTGCAGGATCGCCACCGTTTCGCGCAGATGCTCTTGCGTGTAGCTCATGCGCCCCCCAGTTTGCGCGACAGAAACTCTTCGGTGTCCTTGAGTCCCTGAAGAGAGCCAATCTCGTAGAAGCGTTGCGCCACCTCGAGCGCCGCCAGCTGTCGGCGCCGCGCCAGGTCGCGGAAGATGTCGGCCAGATCGATGACCGATGAACCCCGGTAACTGGAAAACACGCCGTGGCTGAGAACCGACAACCCGAAGTCAATGTGGCACATGTCAGCTCGCGGCGCTTTTTTGTCGTACGCGAGCAGTTCGCCGTCCCTGAACAGCACGTTGCTCCGGTCCCATCGATTGTCGTTACGCAGCACCGTCATCAGGGCCGGGCGTCGCGCCGCCCGGTAGGCGGCCTGCACCCGGGCCAGTGAGCACGGCAGGTAGGAGTCGCCGTTCAAGACGAAAAACTCATCGCCGAGCAGAGGCAGGGCCTGCTTGAGTGCCCCGCCCGTGCCTAGCAGCGCACTGCCGTCGAACGAGTAACTGATCGCCAGGGCGGGCGTCGGGCGGGCGCTTACCGCCGCCATTATCCGTTCACCCAGATGACCGACGCACAGCACCACTCGAGCGACTCCCTGGCTCCGCAGCATTTCCAGCTGATGAAATATGAACGGGCGCCCGGCGATGGCGAGCAGCGATTTCGGTACGCGATCCGTGAGGGGACGCAGCCGCGTGGCCAGACCGCCCGCCAGGATGGCAACCGGCAGCATGCTCACGCCAGGACTACCTTGGTGCCTTCGAAATCGAAACGAAATCGCACCTCCTGCAGACCCGCTGCAGCCATCGTCTGTCGCAGCCGGCTGCGATCCGCCGCATAGAACATCAGGAAGCCACCACCGCCCGCGCCAACCAGCTTGCCGCCGATCGCACCATTCTTCATGCCCTGTGAGTACCACTGGTCGATCTGCGGGTTGCTTACCGCGCCGGAGCGGCGCTTTTTGTGTTCCCACTGCTCATGCAGCAGTTCACCAAAGCGCACGAGATCGCCGCACTCGAGGGCTTCCCGGCTGCGATACCCCAGTAATTTCACATAATCCAGATTTCGCAGCATGTCCGCATCCCCTGCCTTCGAGCGCAGATGCTGATCGCGAAGGATGCTGCTCGCGGTGCGGTCGAAGCCGGTGAAGAAGAGCAGCAGATTGTCCTCGAGATCGTACATGGTGCTGCCTGCAATGCGCAGCGGCTGCACGGTGACCCGATGATCCTTGTGGAAACTGAGGCAGGTGATTCCGCCGAACGCCGCGATGAATTGGTCCTGCTTGCCGATCGGCTCGCCCAGGCGATCGATCTCGATATGACAGGCGAGCTCGGCCAGTTCCTGGGACTGAGCGACCCTGTGCTGGTGCGCATACAGAGCCTTCAGCAGGGCAGTGGTAAAACTCCCCGAGGATCCGAGGCCGGTTCTCGCCGGTATGTCGGCCAGCGTCGTAATTTCAATCTGTGGGGTCGGAAGATTCTGCAGTTCCAGGGCAGCGCGGATGATCGGATGCTTGACATCGGCGACCTTGTCTACCTGCTCCAACGCGGAGTATTTCAGAAAGATTCCCGGGCTGAACGGCCGGGTGACGGTGACGTAAACGTACTTGTCGATCGCGGCTGCCAGCAGAAACCCCTCGTGCTTCTCATAGTACGAAGCCAGATCCGTACCGCCGCCGCCGAGCGTGATGCGCAGTGGGCTACGCGCGATGATCATATCCGGATGCCGTGTAGATCTTGGCCACGACGGCCAGGGCCGCAATCGCATCGCTCAGTCCCGCCGCCGGGTCGCGTCCGCAGCGGATGTCCTCGACGAACTCAGTCATTTCAGCGGTCCACGAATCATCCGCCATCGGATATTCCCAGATCATGGTTTCCGGCGGGCCCATGCCGGGCAGCATCCGGTACCAGGTCAGCCTTTCGACCCCATAGCTGCCGCCGAGTCCGTCGACCTGCAGCTTGCCGTCGCGTCCGTAGAGCTCCCACGAGAAGGTGTTCTTCCACTCCGTGCAACTGGCGTGGAGAAACGCCACCTGCTTGCTCGCAGTCTTCAACAGCATGAACCCGTTGTCATCGACCGGCATGTCCCAGAAATACGTGTGAGCGAATCCGTCGACCTCGACAAACTCACCAAGAAACCAACGGGCCAGATCGATGAGATGCACGCCCTGGTCCAGCAGCTCCCCGCCTCCCGAGCGGTGCGGCTGCGCGCGCCATTCGCTCTCATAGCCGGGTCTGCCGCCGTGACCGTAGCGGGCGCGCAGGAACAGCAACGGACCCAATACTCCAGAGTCGACCAGACGTCGCGCCTGCTGAAACGCCCGGTGGTAGCGGTGATTGAAGCCCACCCGAACGCGCACGCTGTGTTTGGCAGCGAGCTGCGGCAGGCCGAGCAGCTCATCGACGTGCCGCGCCGCGGGCTTCTCGACCAGCACGTGCTTGGCTGCAGTGACGGCCGCACGCACGATCTCCACCTGTGCATCCTGCGGCGTGGCGACTATGACGGCATCGATGTCGGCGCGAGCCAGCAGCGCGCGCCAGTCGGTGCCGCTGACACAGTCCTCAGCGAGCGCCGCCACCTGCGCTGCGCGCCGCAAGTCGAGGTCTGCGCACTGGACCAGGCGGGCGCTCGCCAGATGCCGCGCCCGCTGTTGCCCGACCGCGCCGCAGCCGATGATGCCCACATTCACCGGCGCTCCCCCCACATCATGTTCCGATCGCCGGGAACGATGCGACGCAACGTATAGATGTCCGTGCCGTTCAACTCGGCAAGATGCTGGGGTAACGCCTCCCAGGGGTCCCAGACGGCGCTGAGCAGTTTGCCCGTGATGCCGTTGCTCGAGTCGCAACCGAGGAATACGGCCAACCCGGCGCCGGCGCTAAGCGGCGCACCGCCGTCGCGCTTTTGTCGCAGCAAACGCTCGTAAAACGTCTGCCCGAGTCTCTCCGGGCCCGCGGCCAGAAGCTCTTCGAGCATGCGCGTATTGAGAGCGCCAGGTGCTATCGCATTGACGTCAATCCGGTACGCGCGCGTCTCTTCGGCGAGTGTCTCCACGAAGCGGATGACGGCTGCTTTGGATGCCGCATAAGCGCTGAGCATTGGCAGCGGATTGGTGGCGCCGCCGCCCGACAACTGTATGATCTTGCCGCGTCCAGCACTCTTGAAGTGTGGGAGCACCGCGCGGCTCAGCAGCACCGCGCCCAGGAGGTTGATCTCGAGGGCGCGCCGCCATTGCTCCCAGTCGACGCTCTCAACTGCACCGCTGGGACCTGCCACTGCGGCATTGTTGACAAGAATGTCCAGTCGGCCGAATTCGGCGAGCGCCGAGTCGACGAGCCGCGATACGTCCCCGGACTTCGAGACGTCGGCGGGCACCGCAACCACCCGTTGAGAGGGCCGCGCAAGCTTTCTCAGCCGCATCGCCGCTGTCTCGAGCGCCTTTGCGTTGCGCGCGCAGATGGTCACGTTCGCACCGGCCTCGAGGTATTTCCTGGCGATCTCAAAGCCGAGCCCCTGACTAGCGCCGGTGACGATTGCGCATCTGTTCTCGAGAGGGTTGGCCATCGCGCTCACGGGAGCTTCCTCGGCATGCCGACCGCAAGGTACATCAGAGCGGCGCCGGCAGCCGCCAGATTGGGCAGAAAGCGATTCGCATCGAGGACCGCCAGGCGATCGGCGGCCGGTAGCAGTTGCTCGGCGGCAATCGCCCGATACATAGGCCATTCGGTCGCTATAACCAGCGCGTTTGCCCCGTGCACGGCCGCAATCGGGTTGTCAGATCGCTCTACTGTTCCGCGCCAGTGCTCCGGCAGGCTGTGCACCACAGGATCGTGCACGCGGATCGTCACCCCTTCGCCTAGCATCCAGTCGCACAGTTCGACTGCCAGGGAGCGGCGCAGTGTGTCCGTGCCGGGCTTGTAAGTGAGGCCCCATACGGCAACGGTCGTCTGGGAAAGGTGGGCAAACAGCGTCCGCAGCGTATTCTGCGCCCACAGCTTGTGCACATCGTTGCTCGGCAGGATGGCGGACAGCAGTGGTGTAACGATTCTGTGCTCGCGCGCAGCGCGGTTGAGGAATGCAACGTCGCGCGCCAGTGTCCCTCCCGCAAACGCTGCGCCCGGCGAGAGATAGGCGCCCGGACCAATGCGGCGATCAGTCTTAAGCCCACGCTCCACCTGCTTCGCATCTGCGCCAACCGACTCGCAAATGGTCGCCAGTTCGTTCGCGAACGTCACCGACACCGCGAGGAAGGCGTTGATTGCATGCTTGGTCATCTCCGCGGATTCGACTGACATCCACTCGATGGGCGCGCCGATTGAGCTCAGGAGTTCGTCCAGCAATTTCCTGTCGGCGTCGGGCGCGATGCCTACGACAATCCGATCCGGGTGCAGAAAATCCCTCAGCGCGCTGCCCAAGCGGAGGTTTTCCGCAAAATACGCGAACGTGCGCTCCCGGCCGCCGCAATTCAAAGCGGCGCGCTGCTGCAGGCGGCGCACTGAGCCGACCGGCAGCTGCGAGGACACCAGCACCACCGTGTCCTCACCCAGACAGGAGAGGACCTGCTCGACCTGCGTCAAGACCCATTCCGGCTGCGCATCCTCCTCCTCGCCGATCGGTGTGTCGTAGGCAACCCACAGGACATCCGCGCCGGCCGCCGCGTCGCTGGCCGCAGAAGAGAAGCGCAGCTTGCCTGAGGCGAGACCTTGCCGGAGCAACTCCTCCAGCCCGGGCTCGGACACAGGCGGCGTGCCCCTGCGCAGGTCCGCGATGCGCCGCGCATCGAAATCCAGCCCGACGACGCGGTGGCCGAGCGCAGTCAGGCACGCTGCGGTCACCGCACCCAGATGCCACAGCCCCAGAATGCAGATGTTCATCGGCGCGCTTCCACAACGCCGGGGTTCGCCCGGAGATATTCGAGAGTCGCGAGTACCGCTTGCCTGATGGTGAGCCGCGGTTGCCAACCCAGCGCGCGCAGCTTGCCTGCATTGAGAAAGATGACTGGATTGTCACCGACCCATCCGCGATCGCCGCCGCTGTATTCGATCCGCGGCGTTACGCCCAGCGCAGCGCAGATCCAAGCGATCGAGTCATTCACTTCGCAACAAGACTCGCAGCCGACGTTGAAAATGTTAACCTGGTCGCGCGCGTACTCTACAACCAGCAACATCGCATCAATGCAGTCGCGAATGTAAAGATAGGACTTGCGCTGCCGGCCGTTCCCGAGCACGCGCAGCTTGCTGGCGTCGTTGCTCAGCTGGCGGTAGAAATCCAGGACATGTCCGTGCGTGTAACGCTCGCCCAGGATCGATACCAGCCGGAAAATATAGGACTGAAAGCCGAACCCTGCACAGTAGGCCGTGATCAGCCCTTCAGCGGCCGCTTTGGATGCGCCGTACAATGATGTCTGCACCGGAAAGGGCGCATCCTCGGGCGTCGGGACCAGCGGCGCTTCCCCGTACACTGAGCCGGACGACGAAAAGGCAATTCTCCTGACGCCATTTCGGCGCATCGCCTCCAGCACATTGTGAGTTGCGATGGTGTTCTGCTCGAGATCCTTGCGGGGATGTTCAGTGCCGAGACGTACGTCTGCATTGGCGGCAAGGTGATATACGAAATCCACCTCGTTCATGCATGCAGTAAGCGTTGTCGCATCCAGCAGATCGGCGCGCACCAGCCGGAAACCCGCATATTCACGCGCCGCGACCAGAAAGCCGTCCCGTCCGGTGGAAAAGTTGTCATACCCGACCACCTGGTGGCCCTCCGACAGAAGCCGCTCTGTCAAAGTGCTGCCGATGAAGCCGGCACAGCCAGTGACGAGACAACGCAACTTGCCTTCCTATGTACGTCGGGATCCGAGCGAAGCCGTAAT
>Ga0070733_10000121_pt1 | contig 70305 bp, 51 predicted proteins | sample Coa_R1_9_FD_66450 | JGI IMG/M metagenome (GOLD analysis project Ga0070733, IMG submission 66450) | Surface soil microbial communities from Centralia Pennsylvania, which are recovering from an underground coalmine fire - Coalmine... | ecosystem: Environmental > Terrestrial > Soil > Unclassified ... | reverse complement strand
GAATTCCGTTACTCATTGGAGGATAAATTGCCGGCGGCCATTGCCCTACAACCCCGTATCTCCTACTCTCACACAAATGCCTCAGCCTGAATCACCAAACACCAAAAATCTCTCCAAGCGGCGCAGCCAGCGCCTGCTTCTGCGTGTGCCTGTGCAGGCGCGGCGCAAGGTGAAGGGTGCAGACGTTCCCCCGGATGATACGGAGACGCTAGCCGTGAATGCGCATGGCGCGCTGGTCTTGCTGATCCCCCCGGCGGAGGAAGGCGAGCATTTGTTATTGCAGAACTTGATGACCAAAGAGGAGCAGATTTGCAGAGTGGTTTACCTGGGTCAAACGGAAGGCAGGCGCTTGCAGGTTGGCGTCGAATTTATTTCCCCCGCCCCTCATTTCTGGCCAGTCGTTTTCCCTCCTGAAGACTGGAGTTCCGTTGGAAAAGACACCAAGCAAGCTCCAAAGCTCTAGCGAGCCGAGCTGGCCTGAACTAGCTCAATCCGTCCGGAACTCAAAGCAGTTTCAACTTCCAGCAAGACAGGCGTTCGTGAAGCATCCTTGGCCAGCCATATCGTGATTTTGAAATCGGATTTTTCAGCGCCATGGTCGAAGACGTGGATGGAAATGCCTGTGGCCACGAACTTCCCTGCTTGCACGGCAACCTCTTCGCTGGGCGTGGCCACCTGGGCTTGAACGTCGTAGAGCTTGTGCCCGTCGTAAACGGGTGAGCGGACTTCCCTGGTCTTCTCCCAATTGATGGTTCGGAGGTAGAAGGCAAATCCCAGCGGGTCCCGGGTGCCCGGCAACACTTGAACCTGGGTTGCATCGGTAGGTGCCGGCGATTGAGTGGAGGAAAGCCGCAAGATGCGGGTTTCAGATTTGCCAGATTGGTGCGTGTACATTTCAAATTGATAGCCTGCCAGATCAGACTGGGCGGAGTAGGAATCGAACTGATCGTCTACTGGCGCGATATAACGAAGTGGATTCCTGGTGTGGAACTGGGTCTTGAAATGCCAGGAGGGGCGGCCCATAAAGGGGCCCTGGCCTTCCACCGTAATCAGCGCGGAAACCACATCGCTCATCTTCAGCCATTCTCCTGAATAGGAGAGCGCCTCTCCTGGGCGAAAGGGGGCTAGCGGGCTGGCAGGCGCGGCTGGAGCCGCAGATGTCTTTGGGCGCGGGCTTCGCTGGCTCTGGAGGCTTCCGTGCCAGACCGGTGTGAAAAGCAGCAGTGCACCCCCCAAAAGAGGCGAAAACCGGGAGAAGGAACGCGCAGCCAGGTTGAACATTCGGGCAATCCCCGCGCGTTTCCCCATTCAAGTCCAGGGGCATCGCACGCTATAGTAGAGCGTACTGGATTTTGGAACCACGCGCCACTTGCGCGGGCGGCCCGCAGTTCAACGGTGAATTTAAATTCGACTTCTTTGAGAAGAACTACTTCGAGGAGAAAATAACCCCATGCGCTACTTGGTGACTGGCGGCGCCGGATTTATCGGCTCTAATACAGTGGATGAACTGTTGCGCCGCGGGCAGACCGTGGCGGTGCTGGATGACTTTTCCGCCGGGCGGGAAGAAAATCTGAAGCAGGCGGCCGGCAAAATAGAACTTTTCCGGGGAAGCATCACGGACCTGGATACCTGCCGCAAAGCGTGCCAGGGCGTGGATTACGTGATTCACCTGGCCGCGCGAACTTCGGTGCCCCGGTCGGTCATCGATCCCCTGGAAACGAATCGCGTGAACATTGACGGCTCGCTGAATGTGCTGGTTGCGGCGCGCGATGCCAAGGTCAAGCGATTGGTATATGCCGCGTCAAGCTCGGCATACGGAGAGACACCCACGCTGCCCAAGCGTGAGAATATGTGCGCCGACCCGATTTCGCCCTACGGAGTCACCAAATTTGTGGTGGAGCTTTATGCAACGGTGTTCGGGCGCTGTTATGGACTCGAAACCGTGAGCCTGCGATACTTCAACGTGTTCGGCCCGCGGCAAGATCCCAGTTCACCTTACTCCGGCGTGCTTTCAAAATTTTGCCTGGCATTGTTGGAAGGAACGCCCCTGGTGGTGTTCGGAGACGGCGAGCAATCGCGCGATTTCAATTTTATTGAGAACGTTGTGCAGGCAAATTTGCTGGCTTGCGAAGCGCCCGGATGCGCCGGGAAAATGTTCAACATCGGGACCGGCGGCCGGTACACATTGAACGAAACTCTAAAGCTTTTGCAGAAAATTTCCGGCAAAAAAGCGGCAGTGAAATATGACCCGCCACGCGAGGGCGACATCCTTCATTCTCAGGCCGATGTCTCGCAAGCGAGGAAGATGCTGGGGTACGACCCCAAGGTGAATTTCGAGGAAGGCCTGCGGCGCACCTGGGAGTGGTATGCCGCGGCAAATAAGAAACCTGCCGTTCTGTCCAAGGCGTGAAATGCTTGCCGCCTGGTGTTAAGACGCTCAGCGTATGCCCGCGGGCGGCGAGGACATACTGTTTTCGAGGAGCGCAGGCAATTCAATCAGGCTATCCACCACAATGTCGGGTGGATATTCACTCAAGCGCTCGCTGCCTAGTCCGTAAGTTACCCCGCAAATCCAGGTATTTGAGTTGCGCGCGGTCTGCACATCCACTTCCGAGTCGCCGATAATCATTACTTCCCGCGGCGTAACGCCAAACTCCCTCAGCAGTATTTCCATTCCTTTGGGATCGGGCTTTTTTGTCTCGAAACTGTTTCCACCATACACCGCGCGGAAATAAGGGGCGAGCTTCAGGCTTTCAAGGATGATGCGGCTTGGGCGCAGGGGCTTGTTCGTGAGCACGGCCATGGGAAAACGCGCCAGCGCTGCGAGACCTTCTTCGACACCGGGATAAGCGATCGTGTTATCGAGCATGTGCTTGTTGTAGTAGGTGAGCATGAATTCCACAGCGCGGCGGATTTCGTCTTCGTTTGCTTCGGGGCCGAGGGCGCGCTGCATAAGTTTGGGTGCCCCGTTTCCAATGTACCCGGAGATTCGGCCGTGCTCGATGGGCGGGCGGCCCATCCATTTGAGCGTGGCATTGACGGCCAGCGCCAAATCGAGCTGGGAGTCGATCAGGGTGCCGTCCAGGTCGAAGACCAGAACGCGCACACCCTCGATGCGATTGTTGGACTTAGCCATCTCTGAAGTGTCCGCCACAGTGGGCGCAATCCTCTATTGTAGCGAAATTCGCGAAAAAGTTTTCTCTTAGAAATTCGCTGATTGCGCAGGGGGACGCAATCCATGCGGGCCTGCTAAACTAATTCGGTCGATTCCATTTCCCAGCGAGAGGTTCATGGCTCAACTATTCCCTTTCCGCGCCTACCGTTACAATCCGGCCAAAACCGATCCGGCCAACGTCCTGACGCAGCCCTATGACAAAATCTCACCGGAAATGCAGGCGCGATATGCCGCGGCGAGCCCCTACAACCTAATTACAGTGGAGAAAGGGCTGACGCACTCCGACGATTCCCCCACTGACAATGTTTACATCCGAGCGGCGCAAGCACTGAACGATTGGATTGCCGCGGACGTGCTGGTACAGGATCCAGCGCCCGCTTTCTATTCTTACTTTCAGGAATACAGAGTCCCGGGAACAGGCGAACGCCGCGTTCGCAAGGGTCTGATTGCGCTGGGGCGGGTTGTGGATTACGCGGATGGAATCGTCTTCCGTCATGAGCAAACGCTTTCCGGCCCGAAGGCCGACCGTCTGGAATTGTTGCGGCACACACGGGCGCACACCGGCCAGCTTTTCATGCTGTACGATGATCCATCGAGAGAAGTGGACGGCATACTCGAAATCTCCGCAGCGGGACCCGCGGCGATGAAGTTGGAAGATGAATATGGCGTGGTTCACAGTATCTGGCGAATTGAGCAGGAAGAAACGATTAACGCCATTGAAGCGGCTGTGGCTGACAAGAAACTGGTGATTGCCGACGGGCATCACCGATACGAAACGGCGCTGGCTTATCGCAACGAACAGCGCGCCAGGAAAGGGACAAGCGACGTCAACGCTCCCTACGAAAAAGTGATGATTACCCTGGTGAACTCGCACAGCGATGGTCTGACAATATTGCCCACGCATCGCGTTGTCTTGGGCCTCGCAAATTTCGATCTCCGCGCGCTTCGCCAGCACCTTTCGGAGCATTTCGAGATTCGAGATGTGTCATTGCCACCAGACTCCGTGCGCCGCGCGGCCACAGCGCGCGAACAACTTTCCAAGGCAGGTTCATCTGCCCGGGCGATTGGATTGTTCGCAGGCGGAGACCAACTAAATCTGCTGGTCTTGAAACCAGGGACAAATCTCGCCTCGAGCTTGCCGGACTCAACACCAAGCCAGCGTGAATTGGATGTGGTCCTCCTTCACAGCTTAATTCTTGGCAAGGGACTCGGAATCACGGCAGAAGCCGTGCGCCGGGAGCAAAATATCCGCTACGAGCGCGAAGCTGCCGCCGCAATGGATGCGGTTTCCGCGGGCCGAGCGCAAGCCTGCTTCCTGCTGAACCCCGTGCACGTTGAACAGGTCATGACCATGGCGCTGGCCGATGATGTCCTGCCCCAAAAATCCACGGACTTTTACCCCAAGATGTTGAGCGGCATGACCATCTACAGATTGGAATAATAGGGAGGATGAGCCGGACGCGCCAAAGCGGCACGCTCCGCAAACTTTCGCAGAGCGCGCCGCGATTGCGGGCGTTTCAAAATTACTTGCTGAAGCTGCGGATGGCGGCTGCTTCGGAGTCGTACACGTCGAAGACTGTCAGCAGCTTGGTGACCTGAAGCACTTCCTGGAATTTCGATCCGAGGTTGCTCAGACGCAGGCCCGCCCCCTGTGACTTTGCGCTGTGATGCGCGGCCACCAGCGTTCCCAGCCCGGCGCTGTCTATGTAGGTGACGTTGTCCATGTTCAGGACAATTGACTTCTGGCCCTTGGCCAGAAGCGCCTTCACCTGCTCGCGCAATGCGTTGCTCTCTTCCCCGAGCACGATGCGTCCTTCCAGCGCCATCACCGCTACTCCATCCATTTCCCGTTGCGTGATCTTCAGTGCCACTTTTGACCCTCCTCGCTTGGCCGGTTCAATTCCTCACCTCTTGGACTCCGGCTTATTTGAAAATGTTCCCTGATGCCTTTGGCTGGGACCCACCCGCTGGAATTTCCTTGCGGATCAATAGTAATCCGAGCAGGACATATAGTAACCGCAGGCAGTACAAATCAGCTTGCACTTGCGCGGCGCCAACCGTGCCGAACAAACCGGGCAAAAAAGGCAGGCCTGCTCGGGAGCAGGCTCCGGCCCTTCGGTTCGCTCCTTTGGCGCAGCCATAGGTGCGATTCCGTCCATCATTTGCATGGCCCGAAGTTTATAGCATAACGGGGCCTGAGTGGGAAGCAAGTGGGGGGCTGAAGCGGCTATTTCACCTGCGATAACGGAATGACCAGGCTTCCGATGGCCGCGGTGCTGGGGTCCTGGACCAGAACCCGCAGAGTTGTCGCCCCCGCTTTAGGTTGCGCCGTCTTGCGAAAGCGTACCCCCGATTTCAGCATTCCTGAGTATTGTTCCTCAGTGAATCGCAAATTGAGTTGATCGGTCGATTCGCTAAGCACCTTACCCGTCTCATCTTGTTGGAGGATGATTACGTCAACCACCCCTGTCCGCATTTCACCGCTCTGCGCCAGATGTATATCGTGAATGTCGATGGTGCCAGAAAGCGTTAAGGAATTGGGGGACGGCTGATTGACCCGATCCACTTTAACCTCCACGGGAATCGAGGACGAGTCGATCGGACTCACAATCGCCGCCAGAAAATTGGTGCGCCGTTCGTCCTTTGAGGCCGGCGTGTCCGCAAGAGCATAGTAGCCCTTGGGATAGCGGACGTTTAGCCCCGGTTGCTTGACCTGCACTCTAATCTCGTGGAATTTTCCATCGAAGGAGGCCTCATCCACATAAAAGCCGAGCGTATAGGTGACTGCCGAATCCTCGATGGCTTTGCGAATGGCGCCAGTCAGGTCGTTTGAGTTTACAAAGGCAATCCCTCCGGTTTCCTCCGCCATTTTCTTCATGGTGTCGATGCCGGTGGGGCCAGGCGCCATTGCAGCCGCATCCTGACTGCTAAGAATTGCACCAATCTGTTCAGGTGGACCTTCAAAACTTGGGATAGCTGCCCAAGTGAGCAGTCCGCGGCCGTCAATCGGGTAGGCGGCAATTTGCGCCCGGCTTAAAAGGCGAGCAATTGCCGTGCCCGAAAAAGGCAGATTAGACCCCAACCACACCAGATTCTTACGGCCCGGAATATTGGCAACGTGGCCGGCTATGGCCTGCAACGCGGCCATGGTTTCCGAGGCGCGACGCTGATTTTCAAATGCGGCCGCGTCCTCTGTTGCTCCGCCAACATGGGAGTCAATCATCCGCCCCGACCCAGGCGTATGCAAGGCGCCCGGCTCGACTAGATCGCGGTTGGTTCTGCCGCTGGCATTGTATCCCTGCAGGATCGTGAGAAGCCGATCGCGGTCGCTGGTGAAATCGCACAGCACATGCAAAGTGTCGCTCAGTCCGTATATGGCCACGCGATCTTTCGGATCGAGGTCCTTGATGTACTCGATCAGATGCGCCTTCGCATTTGCGAGCGCCATATTCTCCAACCAGCGGGGACGGCTCTCGTTTACCTCACTGCTGTTTCCCATGAGCGTATTCAAATTGTCGAGGAGGACGATGGTCACGCTCCTCAGCGAGCTTGCGGTGTATTGCGGCAAATCGGAGAACGTGTTTTGCGGAAGCGGCTGTGCCGGCTGAGCCGCGGATTCGCTGGACTCAGCCGAGAAAATTCCAATCTTCTGCGGTTTCCCTTGATCGAGTACGACGAAATCGTCCTTGGTCAAATTTGCAATTGGACCGGCCTTGTCTCGAACGATGACATCCACTTGAACCAGGCGAGTATGAACTTGGATGTTGGGTTTCTGCGGCGCGTCTTGCGATATCAAGGCCGCAGCCGCCAGGAGTGCAAGCAACGAAGCTACGGTTGCAACGCGGACCAATCTTTCCGATGAACGGGCGAGAGGTTTTGAGACCTTGATCCGTGGCAGCATTGAGCTGTCCTCTTCTTTCCCCGCTGGGAGTATAATTGAGCCAGAGCGCTTTAAACACGGATAGTTAAGTATCCCCTGGCGGCGCAAGAGCATCAGATTTATTGGGAGCAACTATGAAGCGGACAATCCCGGTACCAGCTTGGATTGTGGCGAGCTTACTTGTTTGCGGTACTGCGGGCGCGCAAGTGAGGGGAGTGGTCGGCACTCCTCCCGCGCCAATGGCGAGACCCGCGGTTGTTCACGTGGCCCCACTCGGGCAACCGGGCGCTGGAACGCGAGCCCTCGGCATTGCACCGCGCGCCGCCGTTCGCAGGGTCTCCGGAACGCAGATAACTCCGGTGGTGCCAAATGCCAGGTTCGTAACTCCCACAAACAGGACGCACGCGAACGGCCCGTTTGCGAATTCCTCGGACGCCCCGGGACTGGGCTTCGACTATTCTGATTTCTTCGCGCTTCATCCCAATCAAAATACTATCGGCCGGGGCCGGAGTAACTTCTCCAATGGCTTTGCCTTCTTTTCGCCGTTTGGATTTTACGGTTATCCTTACCTTTCGACTGACACTTCCGCGCCGGACCAATCTCCTGCGCCTGTGACGGACCAAGAAGGCCAACCGCAGCAACAACAGCAACCGCAAATCGTTATTGTGATGCCTCCGGGATATTCAGCGGGGTCGAACTCCGCCACAGGCGCGCAAACCCCATCGCAGGCAAGCGCGGCGCAGGCGCCCGCCGCGGACACGGCCATCGTTTCGAGTGAATACGTTTTGCTGAAGCGCGATGGCGGCGTGCTTTTTGCCAACGCGTTTACCGTGCAGAGCGGCCAAATGGTCTACATCACACCCGAAGGCAACCGGCGCAAAATTACGCTCGCAGAGCTCGATGTGGACGCCACGCGCAAGATGAACGAAGAGCGCGGTACGACCATTACGCTGCCCAGCGATAGTTCCACACGCTAATTAGCCCTCAATATAGGAATAGCTACTGCTGCGGGCGAAAGGGCTCCGGCATGTAGAAGCCTGTGTCCTTTGGCAACCCCGCTCGCTCGAACTGAATGGTGGTGTGTGTGATGTGGAATTCGTCTGCCAGGCGTTTGCGGATGTCGTGGAGAAGCTGCTCACTCTGTTCCATATGCATGTCCGGTATGCAGATGTGGCAGGAAAGCGCATGCAGGTCGGTTCCCAGCGTCCAGACATGAATGTCGTGAACTTCCCGCACGCCCGGCGCGGCGAGGATCACGCGCGCGACGTTGGGAAGCTCCATTCCCCTGGGCAATCCTTCCAGCAATATGTGCGAGGCTTCACGCAGAATTCCGATGCTGGACCACAGGACGAGCGCGCCGATCATCGCGCCCAGCAGTGGATCGACCCATTGCGCACCCATCGCGCGGATCAGCAGCGCTCCCGCCAGGATGCCTACATTGGAAAGCGCGTCACCCAAATTGTGGATGAATATCGCGCGAACATTCAAGTCGCGTCGGCCCCTGACGACGGAAAGCGTTATTCCGCCGTTGATGGCCAGAGCCAGCACCGAAATCCAAATCATCAACCCAGTGTGAACCGGCTCCGGATTGCGGAAGCGTTGCCAAGCTTCCACAAAGATGAATCCAGCGACGACCACCAGTAATGTCGCGTTGATGAACGCTGCCAAAATTCCGGCGCGATGGTAGCCGTAGGTCTTTTCCGCGTTGGCGGGCCGCTCGGCCCAACGCATTCCCAGCCAAGCGATCAACAGCGATGGCACATCGCTCAGGTTGTGAACCGCGTCGCTGATCAGCGCGATGGAATGGCCCATCACGCCGCCAACGAGCTCGGCGGCAACAAGCAGCAGCGACGCGCCCACGGCTCGCGCCATCACTCCCGAGCTGGGTAACTCGCCGCCGGCTCCAAGGGCGTGGTTGTGGACGTGTGCACCTCCATGCCCGTGGTCGTGGCTGTGCGCCTCAATGTGCATCGGTTCATTCTACCTGCGCTGATGCTTTCGATTCGCAAAATTTCTTCAGTTGCCGGATGATTGGGAACGGCCCTGATATGAACGAAAAAGCCTCCGAAGCGCACACCCTCTGCCTGGTAACCGGCGCGAACACCGGAATCGGATTTGAAATCGCGCGAGGACTTGCCGGCAAAGGCTGCCGCGTAATCCTCGCCTGTCGCAATCGGGGCAGGGGTGAAGCCGCGCGCCAGGAAATCGCCTCGAAATGTAGGAATGAAAATGTTGAGCTGCTCATCGTAGATTTGGCGAGCCAGCAATCCATCCGCACCGCCGTGCAAGAGTTGCGCGGAAATCACCCGGCATTGGACGTGCTGGTGAACAACGCAGGGACCTCTTCTCCCATCAGGCAAGAAAGCCCGGACGGCATCGAGCTGACTTTCGCGACGAACGTCCTCGGCTATCACTTGCTCACAGAATTGTTGCTCGACTCACTCAAGAGTGCCCCCGCCGCGCGGATCGTCAACGTTGCATCGTTGATGGCCTACGGACTTGACCTCCTCGACGTGCAAATCATGAAACGGCCTTACAGCGCCACCGAAGCCTATGCGCAAAGCAAGCAGGCCAACCGCATGCTTACCTGGGCCCTGGCACGAAGACTCGCTGGAACGACCGTCACTGCCAACGCCCTGTCGCCTGGCGCGGTGGATACTCCGCTACTTCACGCTATGGCGCCGGGCATCGGAGGCCGCACACCTGAGCAGGGCGCCGACACCGCAATATGGCTGACAATCAGTCCGGACGTCGCCGGAGTGAGCGGCCGCTTTTACACCGATCGACAAGAAATTCCATGCCAGTTTCGCAATCCCGCCAACGAGGACGCGCTGTGTGCTCTCTGCGACCGGCTCTGCGGCATCGCTTCTAAATGACTTGCTGATCCGTCTGACGCTGTCTCTGCAGGCGCCACCTGCTGTATGCTTCCCCATTCCTGAGCGTTCATCCTGAGGACTGAAAGCCGGATTGCGTTTCGCGGAGGGTTGAGTGTCAGACGAAAAACACTTTTCGCACCTTCAGCAGCGGCCGCGGACAATCGCCGAAACCGAAGAGATCGCTCCGGTGCGCCGTTGGAGCCTTCCAACACGCATAGGCTTCAGGTTTTTCTTCGTTTTTCTCGGTCTGTACATCCTGATATTCCCAGCAGGGTCGTTCATTCCCTTCACAGGTTTCCTAGCCACCGGAATTGGTCGCCTCTGGAATGCCATCATCCCCTGGGTGGGAGCACATATTCTGCACATCAGCTACCCCATATTGCTGGATGAGACAGGCAGCGGCGACAGGACCTGCGATTGGGTCCAGGCTTTCTGCATTCTCGTCATTGCCATTGTCTCCACTCTCATCTGGTCCGTGCTCGACCGCAAACGGGAAAATTACGCGACGCTCCATAAGTGGTTCCGGCTGATCGCTCGTCTCTCTCTTGCGACCACAATGTTTGTCTACGGCATCGACAAAATAGTGCCGCTCCAAATGCCGTTTCCAGGCCTGACCAGACTTCTCGAACCGTTCGGCAATTTCTCACCCATGGGAGTTTTGTGGTATTCCATCGGCGCCTCAAGAGGTTACGAGATTTTCGCCGGCTGCGCTGAGGTGACCGGCGGCATTTTCCTGATACTTCCGCGCACCACGACGTTCGGCGCAATGATCTCGCTGTTCGACATGGTTGAAGTTTTCATGCTCAACATGTGGTACGACGTGCCCGTAAAGCTCTTTGCCTTCGTTTCCATTCTTTTCGCGCTTTTCTTGCTGGCGCCCGAGGCTCCCCGCCTGGCAAATGTTTTTTTCTTGAATCGCTCCGCCGGCCCATCCAATCAGCCTGCGCTCTTCCGCCGCAAGATCGCGAACCGGATCGCACTCGCCCTTCAAATTGCCATCGGCATATATTTGATAGCCACGAATTTTTATAACAGCGCACAGGGGTGGAAAGCTTTCGGTGGCGGCAGGCCAAAGTCACTGCTCTACGGCATTTGGAACGTGGACGAGATGTCCATCGATGGCCAGGCGCACCCGCCCTTGCTCACCGACAATACCCGGTGGCGGCGAATAGTGTTCGATAGCCCCACCGGTGCGAGTTTTCAGCAAATGGACGACACATTCCAAGCGTACGGAGCGGAAATCAACTCTGAGAACAAGTCGCTCACTCTCAAAAAGTCCGGTGACAAGAACTGGAAAGCGAGTTTTTCTTTTCAGCGGCCCGCGGCGGAAACCATGATCCTCGATGGCGATATGGACGGCCACAAAATTCACATGCAGCTCAAATTATTCGACCGGGCAAGATTTCTGCTCGTCAATCGGGGATTTCATTGGATTAATGAACGGCCATTCAACCGCTGACGGATTCACCTATCGGGGGTAATTTACTCTTGGAACAAGAAACAAAACACGCGGCCGAAAAGGAAACGGGCCGCCTGGAAGCCTTCAGCGACGGAGTCTATTCCATCGCCATGACGCTTCTGGTGCTCGACCTGAGGGTCCCCCACGTGGATGGCCCGGGAACTCCGGGCGAACTGGTTCGCGCGCTGGCACAACAGTGGCCATTCTATTTGGCGTTTGTCACCAGCTTCTTCACCATCCTCATCATGTGGGTCAACCATCATGCGATGTTCAAGTTAATCGGGAAAGTGAACCGGCGTCTGATGTTTGCTAATGGGTTCCTGCTGATGATGACCACGGTTGTACCGTTCACTACTGGACTCGTCGCCGAGTATCTGCAGAAACCAGGGGCGCGTTATGCCACCGCCGTTTATTGCGCCTCCTTTGTGTTGATTTCTGTGGGCTACAACCTCACCTGGCATAGCGCGGCGCACAATCGAGAATTGATCAGGAGCGAGGTACCTGATGATGCCGTCCGAAGAATTACGAAGAATTATAGGTTCGGCGTCCCCTCCTATCTGGTGGCCACGGCGTGCGCATTCATCGCCCCGGCATTGAGCATGGCCATCATCTCTTTTTTGTGGATCTTCTGGTCGATTGCACCCGGGATGGAATGACGGCTCGGGGAGCCTATTGTGCCGCAACTTGGACGGGAACCAGATTCACTCTCAGGGCGGGTTCGCTTCGATGCAAAAACCAGCGGTCGAGCACGATGTGGCGCGAGAACCATCCATTCGCCAGGAAAAACCGCGCGAACGATTGCCTCAAGCGCGGAGAAAGCCGGCGGCCAATGTTCATGGCCCAGTCTTCCCCGGATTTCCCATATTGTGATTGCAGGAGTGCCGCATAATTCTCCAGCCGTTGCCGAGAGTATTCGCCGTTCGCTGCATCAATCGCCTGCGCCGCCAGCAATCCAGATTCAACCGCGGTCCTGATTCCTTCACCGCTCTGCGAGTAAGCCAGCCCCGCAGCATCGCCAATCAGCAGCACGCCATCGTCAACCAACTTTCTTTTCGTCTCGCGATAAATCAGATAAGCGTGGCCCAGCATCCCGGCGGGCAGCTCAAATGAAATCCTGTTTATTTCCCGCAGGAACGAAACAAATCTTGCCACGTGTTCCGGCAAGCCGTGCTGATCCAGTCTTCCCAGGCCGATATTGAGGAAGTTGCCTTTCCGAAAGCACCAACCGTACCCCTTCATATCGGTGCAAAAGTAGAGCTCGGGAAATTCACCCTGAATTGCGCAGCCAGCGATCTGTTCGGCGTTCATCTCAAATTCAGTTTCCTGCGCGGCCACGGCCACTTCGTTTCTTGCGCCCGCACCCAAAGCGTGGGCCACGGGACAAAAGTGTCCGCCCGCTCCAACCACCAACCGCGCTTCAATTTGGTCATTCACAACCCATCCGCGCGCCGACCTCTTAAGTCTCTTCAGCGGGGTACCCTCAATCATTGGTGCCCCGCTGCGCCGCAATAAAAAATCGTCAAATTCAATCCTGCGGATGCCGTAGCTGATGGGCCGTCCATAATCCGTCAGAATTTCCGGACCACCCATGGAGCGGGTGCGAAATCCCGTGATGGGCTGGAACACGCGCCCGCGAGCATATTCCTCGGGAGTTATCTTCAATTCTTCAAGGACCGCGGGGGTAATCCACCCGCCGCAAACTTTGTCGCGGGGGAATACGCGCTTATCGAGGATGACGGTATGAAGTCCGGCATTGCGCAGGGCCCACGCGCACGACGATCCCGCCGGTCCCGCCCCGGCGATCAGGACATCGCATGAATCCATTTGGATTCCTTCTTCGCGGGCTGGTCGTCTTCGTAAAGATATGCGCGGGTCCATGGAATTCGCTGGCATTCCGAGCCGGCAAAAACAATTTGGAAAAGCTGCAGGTTGCCGACACGGAATGCGGCGATAGACCCCGCCAGATACAGCCGCCAAGCCCTCACAAATTCCGGCCCGAACATTTCCATCACGCGGTCGCCGGCCTTTTCGTACCGCGCCAGCCAGTGTTCCAGTGTTTTCGCGTAGTGGAATTGCAGGTTCTCCAAGTCCAGCACCGAAAAATCCGACGGTTCCAGGACATCCATGACTTCACGCAGCGCCGGAACATGGGCCCCGGGGAAAATGCGCTTCCGAATCCATGGGCTAAAGGGACGCTTCTGTGTCCTCCCGATAAAGTGAAGCAGGCCGCGCCCATTGTCTCCAATCGACCGGTGGATCACGCGTCCCAAATCTTTGTAGTGATTCGCACCCACATGCTCAAGCATTCCGACGGAAACGAAGGCGTCATATTCCCCCGAAATATTCCTGTAATCGTCCTCAATGAACTCCACTTTGTTGGCAAATCCTTCGCGCTTGGCGCGCTCGCGCCCGAAGGCAATCTGCTCCTTGGAAATGTTGAACGCACGGACGTTGGCTCCGTAATATTTCGCCATGTGAAGCGCCAGAGCGCCCCACCCGCAGCCCGCTTCCACAACGCGCTCCCCTGCTTCCAACTGAATCTTGCGGCAGACGTGATCCATCTTCGCAATCTGCGCTTCTTCAAGCGACGCGGACGGAGTCGGAAAGTATGCGCAGGTGTAAACCATCTGCCGGTCGAGCCACAACTTGTAGAAATCGTTGGATAGATCGTAGTGGTGGTGAATATTCCTGGCGGATCCACGCAGCGTGTTCGCATGCACGAAATCAAGCCAGCGCGACATCAGCTTCGATGCCCAACCGCTCCCTCTGACCTTCTTTATGGAGCGCAGGACAACTTCCAGCATCCGAACCAGGTCGCCGTCTACACGGATACTCCCCTCGGCATACCCGTCTCCGAACCCGATTTCGGGGTAAAGCATCAACTTCGCAAGCGCCAGGTGACCCTCAATGGAGACCGTGGCGACCGGCCGATCGATGTGGCGTGGGATTTCACCCTGATTACCGAGCACCAATCGGATGGGCGGCTTGCCGAGAGAGTCGTATATCTTCCCAAGTATTCGTTTTTCGAGCGACGAGACAGTGGAGTTTTTCACGAAGGTGTCCTCCCTTCTTGAGCTATCCGGTCCTCCCGATACATTCTCCGCCCCACGGCGGCAGGAATCGCTTGCCCAACATCTAGAATCGTTCCTCCAGAGCTGCGACTTCCACAGCAAGCCGGACTCTTGCTGAAATCTCAAATCATCCAAAACTTATAGAATCGCCGGTTAATCCAACAATCCCCCTGCGGGGTTTGTAATTTCTTACCTCATTATACGCCGCAAGGCCATAAATAATTTCCAGCGCAGGCATGCCAAGCTTGACACGGGGCATGTGCGGCGGTATCCCTTCCTGCGCGGCAACGCAGCCAGTTGGCCGTGACTTTTCACCGCTGGAGGATCCATGAAACGCTCATTCTCTCTTTTTATGTTCATGCTTGCCGTGCCAGTCCTGGCTCAACAAGCGACACCGGCTTCGCCACTCGAAATCCGTTATCGCTCGGTGCCGGATTTTCTCAAACTGCCTGCCGACCTTTATTTCGGAGAAGTCTCCGGCGTAGCGGTCAACTCAAAGGGGCACGTCTTCGTCTTTTCGCGTGGCAATACCACCGGTCCGGCATACGGGGCGGCCGCTGCGCAACTACTCGAATTCGGCGCCGATGGAAAATTCATAAAGGAAATTGGCCACAATCTCTACGCCTGGTCGTATGCACACGACGTAAAAATCGATCCTCAGGACAATATCTGGGCCACCGACAAAGGGTCCGACATGGTCATCAAGTTCAGCCCCGAAGGCCGTGTCCTGATGGTTTTCGGACGGAAGCAGGAAGCCTCGGACGAAGGAACCGGGCCACTAAAGCATGTTCGCCCGCCGCTACCTCCCGTGGACGGAATGTTCCGCCAGGTGACTGACGTTACCTGGGATCGCGCAGGCAATACCTACATCAGCGACGGCTACATCAATTCTCGCGTGGGGAAGGTGGATAAGGACGGCAACTGGCTAATGTCATTCGGCGAGCCGGGCAGCGGACCGGGGCAACTGAGCACTCCGCACAGCATCGCCTCCGACGCAGACGGAAACATTTATGTCGCCGACCGCGGCAATCGCCGCATTCAAGTCTTTGACGGCGATGGCCATGTCTTGCGCCAAATCACGATTGATGTTCCCGTGGATCCCAACGCGCGCCCGGCGATCGGCAACAAACCCAGTTCTGCTACCGGCACCATGTCTCCGGGTGCTCCCTGGGCAATTTGCATTTCACCTGCGCCGCACCAATTTCTGTATGCCTCGGACGCGTTTCCCGGCCGGATTTACAAGCTCACCCTCGATGGAAAAGTCCTCGGCGCTTTCGGCGAATCCGGCAAGCAGCTCAAGCAGTTCGGCTGGATTCACGAAATAGCCTGTCCCTCTGAGAATGAGCTCTATGTGGCGGAATTGTTAAACTGGCGTGTGCAGAAACTTATCCTTGAGCCGGGGCACTAATTCGCACGGGAGAAATTCAATGACGGGCAACTTCGTCGATATCCGCATTAGAGTTTCGCCGACACCCGCCGTTCGTCCGCATTCACACGGAAAGCCATGAAGCGAATTCTGCTCATGTTGATCGGTTGCTTGTGCCTCGCTGCGATCGGATGCCGAAGGCCATCCAATCCCGTTGAAAAAAAGGCTGAGCCCTCAATAGGAGTTCCAGAAGTTCAAGTCCCCTTAACCACGCTTCATCCCTCGGCCACAATCGAACTCGGAGGCAATCCTGATTGGATGGCTATGACCGAAAATGCGGTATGGGTATCGAACTCCCGCCTCAAAGCGGTTCAGCGGATCAGCCCTCTTACCAATAAAGTCGTCGCGACTGTTCATTTCCCTTCTCCCCCCTGTTCCGGACTTACCTTCAGCTTCGGCAGCCTGTGGGTGCCCCTCTGCGGAAATCCTCCCAGGCTGGCGCGCGTGAACGCGCGAACGAACAGGATTACCGCCACACTTCGAATTGGCCCCGCCGATTCGGAAGGCGGCATCACCTCAAATTCCAACAGCGTCTGGCTGGTCACGAATAAGAACGGCACTTTGGTCCGGATTAATCCCAAAACGAATAGCGTGCGCCAGAAGATTTCCATTCCTCACGGATCCTTCAATCCTCTTTTCAGCGATGGAATAATCTGGATCACTGGATTTGATACGAACGCATTGACGGCCGTGGACGCTCTATCCGGCAAGATGATTGCTTCGATCCCCGTTGGACCCAAGCCGCGTTTTCTCACCGTAGGTGACGGTTCGATTTGGACTCTCAATCAGGGGGATGGCAGCGTGACCCGCGTGGACATCGGCAGCAATCGCGTCATTAACACAATTGCCGCAAACATTCCGGGCGAGGGCGGTGAAATATGCTTCGGCGCCGGCTCCGTCTGGACCACACTTTTCAAAGTCCCACTCACGCGCATCGATGCAAATTCAAACCGCGTCCTACGCCAATGGACGGGCCCCGGAGGCGATTCCGTTCGCTTCGGCCACAATTCCATTTGGCTGACGGACTACAAGCGCGGGCTACTCTGGAGGATCCCGCAGGATCAGGTTCTCGATACGCACCTTCATTAGTCCGGGAAGGATCCCAGAATCATGGCATTTATGGGACACCTCAAACTGGTGCTGGCCCTCTAAATAGTCTTGCCCTTGCTCTATTTCATCTTCCTCATGAGCGCAATCTGATTTGGTAGCGCACGCCTCACCGAATTTATTGCGGTATCTTTTGCGCCGCCCAGCACGACTCCGTCCCTTTGCACGCCTTGTTCGCCGCCAGAGCATCGTGCAATTGTTTTCGCTTCGCCGCGGGCATTTCCTTCGCGATGTTGTTCAGTTCCTCCGGATCTCGCTTCAAATCGTAGTACCCTACCTCGCCTCCCTCATATTCCACGTACATCCCACCCATCAGGCGCAGCGCTTCATAGGTTGGGGGATTCCCTCCATGTGGCACCGGCGCATCGGGATCGGAGGCATTCGGAATCGGGTGATGGTGCTCGATCAGTGCTGCGTCGCGCCAATCCAAGCCCGGCCCGCCACTGAACCAAGGCACCAGGCTGTGCCCGTCCGGCTCTATCAACGATGAAGCTCCGCCCAGCTCCGCAAAAGTGGGCGCCAGGTCCACGTTCTCCACGATCTCCTCCACCACTTTGCCCTTCGCTATCCCCGGCCCCACAATCACCAGTGGCACTTGTATATCGGTATCGAACGGTGTCTGTTTCCCCGGACGCATGGAATGTTCCCCCATGTGCAGCCCATTGTCCGAGCTGAACACGATGTAAGTATTGCCTTCTCCGCTGGCTGCGATCATCGCCCGCAGTTCGCCGATCATTTTGTCCACCGCCTGCACGGCTTGCGCGCGCATGCGGAAATCATGGTCAATATTTTCCATATCGCGCGGCCCAAGGGGGTGAATGGCCTTCAACCATTCGGGAGCGCTCCCGTTCGGCCGCGCGTCATATGCTTTGGTTCGGGGCGCCCGCAGCCCCGGAAATTTGGCTGCGTCCCGCGGCGCCGGAATGTAGGGCGCGTGCGGCGCGAATGTGGCAATTTCAATAAAATATGGATGGTCTTTCGACTTGCGGATGAACTCCTCCCCTAATCGCGCCACAACATCTGTAAGGTAATCCTCTGGGTTAGTTCCGTACTGCACCAGCTTTCCATTTTGATTCAGCCGGTACTTAAATTCTGGATAACCATTCCCGGCCACGTCCCATTCCGTCCATCCGGGCGCAGGCCGGTCCCGAGCCGGAAGATAACCGTTCAGGTATTTTCCCAGCATTGCCGTCCTGTACCCGCTTTTTTGCAGCGCCGCCGCAAACGTGTGCGCCTCGTTTCCGTTTTGGTTGAATAACTCATACCCGCCGTCCGGAAGTTGATTCGTAAACACTCCCGTATCGTGTGGAAATTTGCCGGTGAAAATCGATGACCGCGACGGACAGCACAGCGAATCCGTAACGAAATAATGTGAGAAAGTGACTCCATCCCTTTCCATTGCCTGCACATTCGGCATGTACTGCACCAGATTCATGGCCAAATCGTCCGTCAGCACAAAAATGATGTTCGGCTTCTTTGTGGAGTCCGCCTCCGGATGCGGCGCCGCTGCCCGTGCTTCAGTCGACCACCGAATCGCAAACGCTGAGCACAGAATCACGATGAGCACGCACATCTGCGTCACAATCCGCCACGCTATTGCTTTGTAGTTCATTCGCGTCGAATTCATTCCCGCTCCTTCCACCTAGTTCACCTTGAGCCGCGATTTCATCAACACAACGACATACGGATTCCAAGTTGAGAGGACATAGTAAAGGTTGAGCTCGCCGTTCTGAACTTTGGTCCAGCGCTCCACCACATACGGCGCATAACTTCCCCCGCGGACCGCGCCGGGATCTGCCTGGCCGCGTCCGATGACAGGGCCGGCGAGGCCGTCGTTGGGGCGCGCGTCAGGATCGTGAATGAATTTTCCGCTGGCGCCATCGCGAATGGCATTGAAGATAACTTGAGGCGCGCTCCATGGCCCCCACGGAGTGCGTGAGTACGAAAACAATATCCCGCGTTCCGCCGGCGGACGGCTGTCATAGTTCATCAGCCACACCCCCAAATCCTTGCACCACGTCACGGACAGATCGCCCATCGTCCCGTTATTCACAATCGGTTTAGCGTCCGATTCCTTCTCACTCCAGGTTGGCACGCCCGCTGCATCCATCCCCGTGAAATATCGCGTCCCTTTCCCATTTTCAAAATTTGCCACCGGCACCACGGACAAATACGCGTCGCTGCCGCGGTACTTGCCCGTCCCCCAAATCATGACGAATGGCCCGCCGCTGGGCATCCCGGCGATCGGCTCGGGTTCGATATGAAGCGACATTTTCACAAAGTGGCCTTCGGGATTTTGCGACATGGTTCGCTTCGGCTGGAATTTCGAGGGTAAAGTGAATTTCGTAAGCACCGAACGGTCCGTATTTCGGTCCTCGGAATGGTTCGTCGAAACCACCACATACATTTGCCCGCCCAGGTCGATCCCCGCTACCGGCACCTCGAACGGACCCATGCTTATCCCCGGAGGCTGAATAGTTAGATACTCATCTCGCCCGGCCATCAGGAAATCTAATCGCACGCCGGCCTCGGGATCGGTCGCATCGGTCGTTGCAATCGTGTCCAGTGCCCGGTCTAGCTTGCCCAGCGTGTCGCCAAACAAAAAATACACCCGCCCCTGGTGCTCGAACGAATTGCCGAGGTCCGTGCCCTGAATCCCAAACCGTGAAAATGTCCGGCTCAGCGTTGGTTGGTGCCGCTCCTTGTCCTCTTCCCCCAGGAGTTGATTGATCTTGATTGTGGAGTTGGGAATGTACCGCAGGACTGGGTTCGTTGGTAAGGACTGCGAGCGAGCGGCGGTCCGCGCAAGACACGTGACCCCAACCGCAAGAATAAATGCGAACCACACATACGACTTCTTCATGGGCGGAATTTAACGCGAAGAGCGCCCGGTCACAAGAGGTTCCGCGCAGGCCGCGCGGGGGCGGACGGAAATTCACAGTTCCGTCTTGCCAGGGGACACAGGACAGTCCAACGTTCCTATATTGAATTTCTAGGTAACAGCATATAGCATTTCCCCACTTTTTCTGGGGCAGCCAGATGAACGAAACTACACCCACCCCTCCGCAGCGAACCTCTCAATCAGGACTGAAATATACGGTCGCCGCGCCAATGTCCTATAGCGTCCTCGATCCTTTCGCCCCGGAACTGCCGTTTGACGTGAAATTGGAAGGCGAACGCTTCTTCGCTCGCATTGAGAAACCATCCAAACCCGAGGCGCGCGAAGTTCCGGCGGGAAGGAAGGCGCCGGAAAAGCGAGCCGTGTGGATCGTTCACGGCATGGGTCAGCAGATTCCTTTCGAGACAGTTGACAGCCTGGCCGAAGGCATCATGCGTGTGGGCACTCCGTCAACTGCCGACGGCAGATGGGAGCCACGGTTTCGCGCCGTCAAAGTCGGCGATCAAACTCTTCAGCGCGTCGAACTCGACGTCAGGAACCCAAGAACAGGAAATGAATACGAGTTACACCTTTACGAAGTCTATTGGGCTCCCAAAACCGAGGGGGTGGCGACGCTGGCTGACGTGGTCGGTTTCTTTTGGGATGGCGGGACGCGCGGTCTCTTGAATTGTATGAAGAAATTCAAGCGTGCATTAATGGGCGGCGTTTTTGAATTCAAGATTGGAGTGCGAAACCCAATCTATATAGCAATCGTAATGCTGGTGCTCACCGGACTCGCGCTCTTAAATGCTGTGATCCTGGCAGCCAGTGCGGCCAAAATCGGCATAAACCCGAATAGTTCCGGGATGCTGGCGCCTCTCGCCGCCAATTTTGTACCGATTACTGCTGTCGCAAGCATGATCAGCGCTGTGGCCATCACCTTCGGCTGCTTGTTATTTCTCGCCGAATTGAGCAAACCGCGCGAAGTTCATCCTTGGTATCGAAAGTTTCTACAAATAGTCTCCTGGACGGGCGTCGCTATCACCTCATTCGCTGTTGTCGCCGGAGGGGGCCTTCTGGGCGGAGCTGTGCTTCCGGGCACATTCACGTTGAATCAAGGGTTCGTGCGCCTACTGCCTTCAAAGTGGGACGCCACTCCGCTCCAAGGAATGGCAACTTTACTGATACTTTGCTCGATCCTCTTGGTGGGCTGCGCTCTAACCATTCGAGCCTCGCTTCGCTCAGATAGAGAGAACCCATCGGAAAGATCGCTTCGCAGAGGCTTCCTTCTTGTTCTTTTGCTTGGCGTCTTCGTCTTGCACCTTGCCTCGGTACTTTATCCCGCCTTGCTCGCGTTCGATGTCCATTATTCCTGGCTCGCACAGCCTCAGTACCTCAAACCCTACACTTCCTGGCTGCGCGATCCTGTTTGGGTTTGGCCTTTCCTCATCTTTTTGAGCGCGCAGGTCAGAACCCTCCTGATCGAATACGCCGGCGACGTCGCCATCTACGTCACCTCCAACAAAGTGGACCGATTCGATGATGTCCGCTCCAAGATTAAGGACATCGCGCTCAAATCAGCATCGGCAGTCTATTTGGCCAAGCAGAATGGCGGCGATGGTTTTGAATACCAGCACATCGCCGTTGTCGGGCATTCGCTCGGTTCGGTCATCGCCTACGACGCGCTCAATCGCTTGATGAATGACGATGTGCTTTCCGGTGACAAGATTCATGTGGTGCGAAGAACGAAGCTCTTCGAGTCATTCGGCTCCCCGCTCGATAAAACCACTTTCTTTTTCACCATTCAGGGCAAGGACACCTTCCAAATCCGCGAGCAATTGGCAGCTGTCGTCCAGCCATTGATTCAGAACGAATACGAATTCCGCAAGTTCCCGTGGATCAATGTGTACTCCCGCAACGACATCATCTCCGGTCACCTGGATTACTTCGATTATCCGCGAGACGCCTCCCTTACTCAGAACCAGAGATTGCTTCGCGCCCAATGGCATGTGAGGAATTACCAAGACAAGGACGCCGCCATCGCGCTCGTCGCTCACGTGGACTACTGGAAAAACACCACTGCATGGAGGTTGCTCTACGATCACATCGCCCCGTAGCCCGGTTTCAATTTCGCGATTTTGATCTTGACAAGACTGTAATGCTTTGGTAATATCTCTTGCAGACTTCGACGGACGTTGCGAATACTCCTCTCGGGACCACTACTGCAGGTGCTGCAAATCACTCGAATTTCCGAGAATTAGTGCGGTTCACGGATCAATATCAAAACGAAGAACTTTAACTCTATTAGATGCCACTGATACAAGCCGTTTGGTAACCCCAGCAGAATCAATACGTGCAGTTACTATTTATGTAACACTCAACTCCTTTAGAATCCATACTTAGGAAGGACCGTCAATCCGTATGAAAACAAACGCTTTTAACTCCACTGGAATCCGCACTTATGACGATCGCGTCCATAAGTCCTTTGGATGCCACTCTTACGAAAAACACGGGGGGAGGGGGGCAATTGTCGACCAAACGATTCCACTCGAATTCATCGTTTTCTGGAGCAAGCCCCAAGTCACGCGTCACGAGTCGCACACGACGCTCTTCTGCCCTTCCGTGCTCCTTCCGCACCATATTGCGCAATGTCAATTGACTCGGGCGGAAGCCATGTCTAACATTTTCATGCGAGGGTCTCAGCGATTCATACCGGCAAATTTGCGGCTGGTTTCATCTATTGTTCGCCCTCCCCAGCCCTGCGCCGAACCGAACCATGAACCCATCCACCGCTCAAATCCGCTTTTGGGGAGTACGCGGGTCTACGCCCACCGTGGATCAGGCCACCTGGCGCTATGGAGGAAACACACCCTGCCTCGAACTGATCACGCCGGGCGGAGCTCGTTTTATTCTCGACTGCGGCACGGGAGTTCGCGCGCTCGGCAATCACCTGGCCGGCGTGAACGGCGCCCCGACCAACACGGTCACGCCTCTCCACGCACACATTTTCCTGACGCATTACCACTGGGACCACATCCAGGGCATTCCGTTTTTTTCGCCGCTTTATTCGCCCTTCAACAAATTTCACTTTTACAGCTACCGCTCCAAATTCCTGGGCCGCGACAGCCTCAAGCAGGTTTTCGAGACGCAAATGGCTTATCCCTATTTTCCCGTGGACGTGAGCGCCATGACCGCGGAGCGCGAGTTCACGGAAATTTCAGGTGGAGACTCGCTGCAGATTGAAGACGCGAAGATCACCATGTTTTGGCTGAATCATCCTCAGGGTTGCCTGGGCTTCCGGTTTGAGACTTCGGCGGGAACAATTGCCTACTCAACCGACAACGAGCCCGGGAATCCCGAGCTTGACGCCAACTTGCTTCAACTCGCGCATGACGCCGACATCTTCATCAACGACGCACAATATACGCCCGAGCAACTTGCCGGGCCACGCCGCGGGTGGGGGCACTCCTCCTGGCTGGCCGGCGCGCAAGTCGCCCGCGAAGCGGGAGCACGCAACCTGGTGCTGTTCCATCATGATCCCGACCACTCCGATAAGGACGTGGATGGGCTTCTGCGGCATGCCCGCCAACATTTTGAAAATGTTTATGCCGCAACCGAAGGCATGGCTATGGGATTCGGAGCAAAGGATGCCGCTGTGATTTTGCCCGAAGGACGCAGCGGGCATCATCGCGATGGAAATTTGCGCGCAGTCGTGACCGGGTACACCAGTGACGGCCGCGCCTTCCAGGAACAAACGGTAATCCGCGATCTTACTCTGCAAGGCGCGCTGCTCTATCTGGCTCACAGCCCGCGGCTGCAATCTGAATTGCAGGTGGAGATGGGCGACCCCGGCAAGGAATCCCCTGCGGAGCATCCCATGCACCTGCGCGGCTATGTTGTGAAACTCGAGCCCGGCCCCCGTGCCGACCAGACCGCTGTCGGCGTCGTCTTCACAGAATAGAGTTGTTTTCGCAATGTAAGTCGGTCTTGCAGCGCCGTCCCTCCGGCGGGCATGCTGTTTTTGAATTACGCATGAAGCTGATGGATTTCCCTCATCCGCGCAAACGCGCGCCGCACGTGAGGTATCACAATCGAACCGCCGACAATCAGCGAAACGTTGAGCGCCTCAACCACTTCCGCGCGCGTCCAACCCTCTTCCGCGCAGCGCACCAGGTGGTAGGTAATGCAGTCGTCGCAGCGCAGCACCATCGATGCCACCAGCCCCAGCATCTCTTTCGTTTTCGTGCCCAGCGCGCCCGGTTCATAGGCTTGATGATCGAGCGCGAAAAACCGCTTCATGCCCAGGTGGCCGCAGCCAAGAATTTCTTCATTCAAATCTGTGCGGAATTTATTGAAGTCCGCCAAACTGTCGGGCATAAGCCCTCCTCTTCGGAACGATTGATTGAAAATGCCGCTCGACAATATCCCGTGCTGCCGCCGCGCAAGTCAACTCCCCTAGGTCGCTTATAGTCTTGGATGGCTTATTTGGCCGCCGGGAAAGCGGCTCCTGAATTGATGGTGGTCCACGCACGAAGAATTTCCGCGACGCTCCAGGCCTGCGCGGGACAGCCACGCGGAGTGAACGGCGGATCGGCATCGAAGACTTCACTGACGCTGCCAAGCCCAGCGTCCGACAAATGCGGAGCAATGGCATCGAAGAGCTGGAGCGCCGCGGCGGCATCGCGATTCACGCGGAAATGGGCAAGAGCGAATGGTCCGAGTAGCCACGGCCACACCGTGCCCTGGTGATACGCGGCGGCGCGATCATCCTGTGGGCCTTCGTAATGCGAGCGGTAACCCGGTTCGGTGGGCGCGAGGGTGCGCAGTCCGAACGGTGTGAGCAAGTGCTGCGCGCAGGCGTTGACAACTGCGCGCCGCTGTGCCGGTGTTAGTGCGCACACGGGCAGCGAAACAGCCAGGACTTGATTTGGCCGCAACGAACCATCGTTTGTCGGTGGCTGGCCATTTTCACCGGGCACATCCAGCACATCGAAACAATAGCCGTTCGATTTGTTCCAGAACTTTTTGAAACCGGCGCGCGCGCGGTTGGCGAGATCAGTAAATTCTCTATCCGGTTTGTCCAATTTATCGGCGATGTCCGCCAGCGTTTCCAAGGCATTGAGCCAGAGCGCGTTCACTTCAACCGGCTTGCCCATGCGCGGCGTGACTGGACACCCATTAACGCGCGCGTCCATCCAGGTAAGCTGGGTGCCGGGCTCGCCGGCGAGAAGCAAACCATCCGCAGGATCCGCGTGGATACCGAAGCGCGTGCCCTGCGCGTAGGAATTGACTATTTCCGCGAGCGCAGGAAATACTTCTTGAGCGAGATCGAAGTCGCCTGTGGCGGCGAGGTATTGGCGGACGGTCTCGATGTACCAGAGTGCGGCGTCCACCGTGTTGTATTGGGGGGCGTCACCTGCTTCTGGGAAAAAGTTGGGGAGCATTCCAGCGTTCAAGTAAGTTGCGAACTGGCGCAAAATGTCGCGCGCGAAATCCGTACGGCCCGTGGCTAGAGCAAGGCCGGGCAGGGAAATCAAGGTGTCGCGGCTCCAGACGCCGAACCAGGGATAGCCGGCGATGATTGCGGGCGGGGCATTGGTGGGAGCGGGCGGATCGACGAGAAATTGATCCGCGGCCAGGAAAAGTTGCCGAATCCATTCCGGTGTGGGGATGGTGGGCGCCGATGCGCGGGATCGCGCGGAAACTTTTCTGGGGGCGGCCGTGGATTGCGGTTGCGTGAGAAAAACTCGGCTGCGTGACTGCTCGTCGGTCAGAGCGGCGGCGAAATCAAGACTTGCGGTGGCATCGGCACTTATGACGATGCCGGCGGACTCGCCCGAGCGAAGCGTGACTCTAAACGTCGCGGCGTGAAGATGGTCCTCGCAACCATCAAGGCCGCGGTCGCGCTCGGCGGCGAGGTCGTAGTTGCGATACCAGATATACGTCGGCTGGCAAGTCGCCGTCGCGCTGCGCAAATAAAATGGGACGGCGCCATTGAAGGCCAGGACGCGGATTCCAACGGCGCGTGGGGAATAAGAATCGGAATGCTGATTGACGTTAAGTTGCTCGATGCCCATTTGCCAGTCGCCGGCATAAGTGGCGCCGTGGAAATCGCGGTAGTTGACGAATGCTTTGATTTCCAGGTCGATTGGCGCTTCAGCGCGAATCAGGCGATATTCAACATAAGTCGTGTTTGCACCGTGCTGCATCCAGATGCGCTTTTCGAGAATGGCATTTGCGAAGGTGTAGCTCCAAGTGGGAATGGCGCCTTCGAGCCGGAAAGAATCAATGAATCCGTAGCCTTGCGGATCGAGCGCGCCGCCAGCCCAGCGATTTGTGCCCATTGAAAATGACTGCCCGGAGAGCGTGGCGACTTCGTCGAGCTTGGTCGCGAGCAGAGTTCGATTGCGCGGCGGATCGAGCGCAGCAATTAGAAGTCCGTGATAACGGCGGGTCAGAAGTCCTGCGACCGTGCCGGAGGCGAAGCTGCCAAGCCCGTTGGTAACCAACCACTCGCGGGATTCAGCCGCGGCGAGATCGGTGCAAATTTCGCGGTTGAGCTGGACGAGAGCAACAGAGTCAGGCGATTTCGCGGCGGGCCGGTCCGGACTCGGGGACGTAGCAGACATGGATTGTGTCCAGCCTTAGTTGTGACATGAAGAGGTTAGCAGAAATAATATGCTCCGAAACAATACTTTTTCATGGTTGTTGGACTTCATTTAGGTGAAGTCGAGCTGGGAATTTGTGGGCCGTTGCACATGGTGGTCCAATGCCGCCGAAGGTGAGGCTGAGCGCCAGTCATCTCCCGCCCTTAGCTTACGGCCTTCTTGTGGAATTGGCGAAGGCCGATCGCGATGAGAAGGATGTTGAAGCTAGCCAACGCGGTTAAGACCGCCCAGAGCGAAAGATGGGCAAACTGGGGCACCAATGCCCCGCGCAAGCCCTCGCTGGCATAGACCATCGGATTTATGAGCACCAGTTTCTGGAGGACCGGGAAAGTCGCAAGAGCGCTCCAGGGATAATATGTGCAGCCAAAGAAAATCATGGGTGCGACAACCAGCGCGAACATCAGACCGATGTGAGTTTGATTGACCGTGCAGCCGAGTGCGAGACCGCCGGCGGAAGAAAACATGGCCACCAGCAAGGCCACGGCAGCGAATATCAATGGCCGATGCACACTGATGTGGATTCCGGGGCGAAGCAGCAACCATCCGATAGGAATAACCACCAGACCCGCAGCCAGTGCTTGCAATGTGCCGGCGACCACTTTTTCGATTGCCAGCCAGGAGATATTCATCGGCGCGAGGAGGCGGTCTTCAATTTCGCGAGTGAATTGGAACTCGCCGATGAGCGGCATGGCTACAGCCCAAATGCCGGTACCGATCATGGTGAGGGCCATGATGCCGGGGAGCAACTGGCTCTTGTAGGATGGGGGCATAAGCCCGCTGCCGACCATCACTTTGCCAAAGATGAAAACAAACATCAGCGGCTGAACAAATGTCTGCAGCAGCATGGGAATGATGTTGCGGCGAGCGACATGAGCATCGCGCCCAAGCATGGCAAAGAACGCTTTCCAATTCATTCCCGCAGGCTCCTTCCCGTGTGGTGCAGAAAAAGATTCTCCAAGCTGGGCTCGGAAATATGGACGTCGGACAATTCCACATTGGCGGCTAGCGCGATGTTGGCGATCTCCGAAATCAGGGAGCCGCTGCGGTCGGCGTAAAGGTCGGCACCGTGATTTTCCGTGGCGCGCACCTCGCGCACCCCGGCAAGCTCCTTCAAGCGCTGGAGCAATTCAGGTGAGGCATATCCGAACCGGAGTCGAAGCAAGTATCCGCCGGGAACGCTGTCCTTCAATTCGCGCGGCGTGCCCAATTCGATGACCTTGCCATGGTCTATGATTGCCAGCCGCTGGCATAGCGCGTCGGCTTCTTCCATGTTGTGGGTAGTGAGGAGAATGGTTTTTCCGGCTTGATTGTATTCGCGAATGATTTCCCATAGGAGCAGGCGCGTCTGCGGATCGAGACCAACGCTGGGCTCGTCGAGAAATAGGACTTGCGGATCGTGCATCATGGCACGAGCGATGGAGACGCGTTGCATCATGCCGCCGGAGAATGTACGCACCATCTGGTCGGCGCGATCCGCGAGCTTGAAGCGCTCCAGCAGAGTCGCGGCGCGCTGATTTCGCTCGTGGTGGCTTTGGCCGAAGTAGGCTCCGTGGAACGCCAGGATTTCGCGCGCCGTGAGTGAGAAATCCAGATTGGGCCGTTGAGCCACGACCCCGATGAGGCGTTTCACCGCGGCCTGGTCTTTCCACACTTCGTGTTCACCAATCCATGCTTCGCCGCGCGTGGGGCGCACGCGCGTGGTCAGAATGCCGACAGTTGTGGATTTGCCCGCGCCATTGGGGCCGAGCAAACCAAAGATTTCGCCGGGGGCGATTTCCAGAGAGACGCCATCCAGCGCGACAATTTCGGGCTTGGACTGCTTGGATTTGCTGCGAGGCGGAGCGAAAGAGAATCCTCCGGCGCCAGCAGCCATCGGAGGCGCTGAGGTGTACACTTTTCTTAAGTCGCGAGTGCGAATGCCAACTGCCATACCCCGGTTCCCTCTCCGTGGATTCTCAGACGGACTTTGGCGCCGACACCAAGGCCGAAACCGCAGGACGCCGAATGCGTGCTTGGGATAATTCCAGAGTTGCGGCGGGGATGTCAATTCTGCGAGGAAATTATCATCCGATGGCGGCCGATGCGGGCGACCAGAAGTGAGCGTTTGACGCGTCTGCGGCGCTGTGCTACCACGGATGCGATATGCCGACGGATCGAATTGAGCAGGCGGTACAAAAACTACAGGAAGCCTATAAGGCGCAGATGGAGGGCGACTACGACCGTGCCGTCGAACTGTATGGCGAATCGCTGGCGCTGCATCCTACCGCCGAGGCGCACACGTTTCTTGGGTGGACATACCATTTTCAAGGAAAAATTCAGGCGGCCATTGCGGAATGCAAGCGGGCCATCGAAATTGATCCGGATTTTGGCAATCCTTATAACGATATCGGCGCTTACCTAATCGGGCTGGAGCGGTATGATGAGGCGATTCCCTGGCTTGAAAAGGCGATTGCCGCGAAACGATATGATCCACGACATTTTCCCTACTTCAACTTGGGTCGCGCTTATCTGGCCAAGGGATTTCTGAATCGAGCGCAGGAATTGTTTCAGCAGTCACTGGAGGTTGAACCCCGGTACACGATGGCGCAACAGGCGCTGGCAAGTCTGCGGCGGATGGTGAATTAGCGTTTTCCTTCCTGAAGGGATCAATCCATTGCTGGGTTGTGTGGAAAGGCGGGAATGGGATAAGTTGCCATGCCATGAAACATGAAACGGGATGCGGGAGTGAAGCCTCAAATCTGTGCCGGATATGATGCAGTGATATTAAAGGGCACAAACCGGATGCGAGTGAAATGACGGAGACCAAGCAACACCCGGAAGATTCATCGGGAACGCGAATGGGCACGAGCGGCACCACGCGATTTCTGCCCTTGGTGCTGCTGTTATTTGCGGGCAGCGGTTGCTCGGCGCTGATCTACGAAATTGTCTGGTACCAGTCGCTGCAACTGGCCATTGGTTCGACCGCGATTTCACTGGGAATCGTGCTGGCCGTTTTCATGGGCGGCCTGTGCCTGGGGAGCCTACTGATACCGCGGATGCGGGCGGCGGAGAAACATCCGTTGCGCGTATACGCGGCTCTGGAGTTAGGGATTGGGATTTTCGGACTGCTGGTGCTGATTTTGGTTCCTCTCGTGGATCGCGTTTACGTTTTGGGCGCGGGATACGGGCTGATGGGCATGCTGATGCGCGGGCTGATGGCCGCAGTATGCCTGCTGCCCCCGACAATGCTGATGGGCGCGACGCTGCCGGTTATCACTCGATGGGTTAAGGCGACGCCGAACGGGGTCGCGTGGTGGGGGCTGCTGTACGGCGGAAACATTGTGGGGGCAGTGTTCGGGTGCCTACTCGCGGGATTCTACTTGCTCCGCCTCTACAACATGGCGACCGCGACGTTTGTGGCGGCGTCAATCAATCTGGGTGTGGCGGCGATTAGCCTGGGGTTGGCGGTTGTGGCGCCAGCGCAAGCAACCACGAGTGAGAAAAATGAAGATCCGCGAGCCGGCAGCGAGAGCGACACAAGCCTGCGGCGCGCGGATGACTTAACGATTTACATCACAATCGCAATTTCCGGTGCGTGCGCGCTGGGCGCGGAGGTGATCTGGACGCGCCTGATGGGAATGATGCTGGGTGCGACGGTGTATGTGTTCTCGATTATTCTGGCAGTTTTCTTGATTGGGCTGGCCGTGGGCAGCGGCATTGGATCGTGGCTGCAGCGCGTGATGAGTCCGCGACTGGCGCTGGGCTGGTGCCAGATATTGCTCACGGGCGGAATCGCCTGGGCGGCGTACATGATTGCGGATTCGCTTCCGTATTGGCCCATCAATCCCCTGCTGACTATCAGCCCATGGTACACGTTTCAGCTCGATCTGGTGCGCTGTTTGTGGGCGATTTTGCCGGCCGCTGTTTTGTGGGGAGCGAGCTTCCCGTTGGCGCTCGCGGCCGTGAAATCACAGGGAGAAGACTCAGGCCGCGTCGTGGGAAAGATCTACGCGGCCAACACGTTTGGCGCGATCGTGGGCGCGCTGGGAGTGAGCCTGGTGCTGGTCCCATGGATTGGAACGCAGCAGTCGCAGCGCGTCCTGCTGGTGTTCGCGGCGATTGGCGCGCTGTGCGCGCTGGTTCCGCTGGCGGTGGAACGACATTCGTGGGGAATCGCGGAAGGATTGTTGGCCGCGATGGTCATCGCGGGGATCCTGACCTGGAGTGTAGACGCAGTGCCGGGAGAATTAATCGCCTACGGAAGAAGGATGGCAATTTCGGCGGGGAGTTCGCACATCCTGTACACCCGAGAGGGGCGGAATTCGTCAGTGGCGATATCGCAATGGAATGATGGGGCGATTGAAGTGGACGTGAACGGTCATGTGGAGGCGACGACGGAGCCATATGACATGAAGCTGCAGCGAATGGTGGGTCACCTGCCGGCACTGCTACATCCGCACCCGCAATCCGTGTTGGGAATTGGATTTGGAGCGGGGGTGTCCGCGGGAACGTTCACCAGGTATCCGACCATCAAGCGAATTGTGGTTTGCGAAATCGAGCCGGTGATTCCGCCAACCTCGACCATGTATTTTGCCAAGCAGGATTACGATGTGATGCACAACCCGCGCACACAGATTATTTATGATGACGCGCGGCATTACGTGCTGACGACACACGAGACATACGACATTATCGCCAGCGATCCGTTGGATGTGTTTGTGAAGGGGACAGCGGCGCTGTACTCGAAGGAATACTTTGAGAGTGTGGAGAAGCACCTCAATCCGGGAGGGATGTTCACACTGTACGTTCCGCTGTATGAGAGCGATGAAAAAACGGTAAAGAGCGAAATCGCCACATTTATGGAGGCGTTTCCTTACGGAACGGTATGGGCGAATACGGTAAATGGGTTGGGGTACGACCTGGTGCTGATGGGGCAAGCGGATCCGCTGAAGATAAATTTGGATGAGGTGCAGCAGAGATTGTCGAGTCCGGATTATGCGGCGGTGGCGGAATCGTTGAGAGAAATCGGAATTGGCTCGGCAGTGGATTTGTTTGCGGCCTACGCAGGTGACAAGAATGATTTGGCGCCGTGGTTGGAAGGCGCAGAGCTGAATCGCGATGGCGACATGCGTCTCCAATATCTGGCGGGATGGGGAATCAATTCGCGGCTGGAAGATTTTATCTACAGAAAAATTATTGGTTACAGGCGGGCGCCGTGGAATGTATTTACCGGCTCACCGGAAGAGATGAAGATGTTGATCTTTGCGATGTCGGCAGCGAGCGGGACGGCGCCGCCGCAACAGTAGCAGCCAAGTCTTGAAAACCTTGCAAGGCATCTACTTCCGCTGCAAAATCACTTCGACGTGCTTATGAGATGCGCGAGTGCTGCTTTCTTGAGTTTGCTTTCCACATCCAGCCCCTCAATCGAATCCAGCATGCCCTGCCATCCGTGGTCTAATTTCTGAAGCTCGCTCAGCGCGGTTTCAGGGTGTAGCGTTATTCGGCGACCTGTTTGTGCAGCTTCGAGGAGAGGATCGGGCGCCCAGCCCTTTGGCCATGAAGCTTCAAGAATGCGCACAGCGCCGTGCAGGCGGGCGAGCTTGCCTTGCAGACCATCGAGAAGTTCATTCTCGCCTGAGATGAAGCGCGTATGCTTCACAAGAACATCGATGTCTTGCGTGATGGGCATGGCCGGCAACTCAATGATGGTTGTGGCGGTATCCCCATCGTAGCGCCACCCCGTGGTCGATGCCTCGGGCCCGGCATAGGAAATATCTCTTCCATTTGCGGTGACAGAGATCGGAGGCCATGACCCGGGAAGGCGCAGCTCGTAGGAGCGTGAGGAACGCATGCCAGGATAGTTACCTTCCGCAGGCAGAATCTCGATTTCAAGTTCGTCATCGTGGAGCTGGGATTGGCGAAAACGTTGGCGAGCGAATTGGGATTGTTTGTAGCCGAGGCTGTCTCCCGCATCTTCGTAGAGATCACCCTGTCCTTGCATGCCAGGAAGAACCTGTAGGACGAGGCGATCCGAGTGCTGGGTTTGTGCGGACTGATTTGAAGGTTGCATGGGAATGATGGATCCGGCACGAACGTAAACGGGAGTTTCGTCGAGGCGGAAGCTGCGGCCGATAAGTTCAGGGCCGTGAAGGTGAGCGCCAGTAGGCCATTCGATCCAATCGCCTTCGGGGAGCCAGACCTTGCGCTCGGCAAGTTGCGAGGTGGGATCGACCGGCGAGGCGACCGGCGCGACGATTAAATCCGTCCCAAAAGCGTATTCGCCGCTGGCATTCGCATCGTAGGCTGCCTGAATTTCAGGATAATCATAGTAAAGGGGATGGCAGATGGAGATCCCCGTGTCGTAAGTGTTGCGCGCTTCGGTGTAAATGTAAGGGATCAAAGAGCGGCGCAAGAGCAGAGCGTTGCGCATCACTTCGGCGTATTGCTCGGGGAATGCCCAAACGCGGCGTTCGGCGTCGGGATTTTTGGTCATGTGCGTCCGCAGGATGGGACTGAACACGCCCCACTGCAACCAGCGCGTATAAAGCTCGGGCTCGACGGTCCCCGGAATGTGGCCGCCAATGTCGTGGCTCCAATATCCGTAACCCACGTTGGCTGCGGTCGAAGTGAACTGCGGCTGGAAGGCCAGCGACGACCAATCGGAAATCACGTCGCCTGAAAAACCAATTTGATAGCGATGATTGCCGAGCCCACCCCAGCGGTGATAGATGAGCGGGCGCTTGCCTTCGCGCTCCATGTCGGTGAAATGAACGTAGTTGAGCCACCAGGTTGGCGCGAGGCCAGGAAGGCTGGTTTTGTTTTCCTGCTGCCAATCGAGCCAGAAGAAATCGACGCCCTCCTTTTCGAGCGGGTGGTGCAAAATATTCATGTAGTTTGTGGCGAATTTTTTGTTGGCGATGTCGAAGGGAACGTACTTCTTCGTGGCGGGGTCAATGCCCATGGCACGCGCCATCTCAGGATATTTTTCCTCAAAAGGCTGGACGCCCGAGGCGGGATGCATATTGAGAGTGACTTTCAGTCCTGCGCTGTGCGCCCAGCTTAGAAATTCCGGCGGATCGGGAAAATAAATTTTGTTCCAGGTGTAGCCAGTCCAGCCGAGCGTGTGGCCGGAATCGTCCAGCTTTTTGTCTCCCCAATAGACGCCGAAAGTTGGGTGCCAGTCCATGTCGATCACCAGGACGTCGAGCGGAACATTGTGATCGTGGAACTCGCCAACGAGCTGGCGCAGCTCTTCGTCGGTGTAAGCCCAGTAGCGTGACCACCAAATGCCGAAGGCGAAGCGCGGCGGCAGCGGGATGCGTCCCGCGACGCGTGTGAAATCGGCGAGAGCGGCGCGGTAATCGTGGCCGTAGGCGAAGAGATACCAATCCGTGTGCCGTCCGGAAGGGCGAGGCAAAGCCCAGGGCCAATCGCTGGAATCGAAAAGCATTCGATCCGAATCGTCAACAAGTGCCCAGCCATCTCGGGAGAGCAGGCCGGGCTCGAGCGGGATGGTGCCCTTGGCTCCGTCAAGGGTGCGCGTGGTGCCGCCGAGGTTGGCGGTGTCGGCGAGTCCTGGATGCCAGGTCACCTGTTTTTCAGTGAGTGAAAACTGAACTTGGAGATTCTCCGCAGTGAATGCGCCGGAATTCTCCTTGAACCGCAGAGTGAGCTTGCCGGTGTCGATGGTGAGCCAGCCGCCACTCGAAGTCTTCTTGAATGACGGGACGGGCATGTGGCGATTGATGAAAACGAGTGAAGCGTGATCTTCAAACTTGGCATCGGGCATCCATTCCATGCGAATGAGGTGTGGCGTGAGGATGGTGAAACGCGCCAGGCCGGAAACGACAATGGCGCCGGGATCGGCTACGGGATTTGGCGCAGGATCCGGCACCGCGGCGGCCTGAGCGGAGAGGTGCAACGATGATGCGATCAGAAAAATAATGATTGCAACGAGGCGGAACTGAAATGAGTGGAGAATTTTGATGCGCATTTGGAGCGGCGCGCCGGGTCCGCGGTGAGAATCTACACTATTGGCTCGCGGATTTCAGTATTCATACTTGGAAGACTCCCCCGTCAAGGCCGCCCGTTAACAGGCAATAATTGCCGGCGAGAGGGCTGGGCGGCGGTATACTCTCGTGATTCGTACGTGCAATTGCGCGGGCCGGCTGAAATGCTCAATCTCGCACAGGACTCTCACCGCCGCTACAATCCTTTGAAGAGAGAATGGGTGCTGGTGTCGCCCCATCGTGCAGCGCGGCCGTGGCAAGGACGAATTGAAGCGCATGCGCCAACCGATTTACCCAAATACGACCCGGAATGTTATATGTGCCCCGGAAATACACGGGCAAACGGGAAGCAAAATCCAAAATACACAAAGACATTCGTTTTCGAGAATGATTTTCCGGCTCTGACGGCCACCGTCGCGGACCAACCCGTGTATGCAAACGAATTGCTGGTCGCGCATGGCGAGCCGGGAATCTGCCGCGTGATGTGTTTTTCACCCGAGCACAATTTGCGGTTGCCGCGAATGGCGCGAGATGTGGTGCGCGGAGTGGTGGATTCCTGGGCCGAGCAGTACGCCGAGCTTGGGGCACTGCGGTGGATTCAGTATGTGCTCCCGTTCGAGAACAGTGGCGCGCTCATGGGAGCAAGTAATCCGCATCCACATTGCCAGATTTGGGCGAATGCGAACTTGCCGAATGAACCTGCCCTGGAGTTGACGGCAACGAATGAATATTTTCGGGGGCATGAGCGCTGCCTGCTTTGCGATTACGCAGCGCTGGAGGCGCAACAGGGCGCGCGAATGGTCTGCTCGAATGACTCTTTCACCGCGGTAGTTCCCTTCTGGGCGGTCTGGCCATTTGAAACTTTGGTGATCAGCAAGCGGCACTTCAGTGGATTCAATGAGTTGGCCAACGAAGAGCGCGACGCGCTTGCCGAAATCCTGATCCGGCTGACCACGCGCTACGACAACCTGTTTGAAGCGCCGTTCGCATATTCGATGGGCTTCCACTGCAAACCGACGGACGGGTTCGACCACCCTGAGTCACATTTTCATGCACATTTTTACCCGCCGCTTTTGCGGTCGGCAACTGTGCGAAAGTTTCTGGTGGGCTATGAAATGCTGGGGACTCCGCAAAGAGATATCACCGCGGAGGCGGCGGCCGAAACGCTGCGCGGCGTATCGGAGAAGCATTATTTGGATCGCGCGGGAAGGTGATGATGACGTTTTATTCTTCTGGAATTTCGATGTACGCGATGGCGCGGCGGGGCAAGGCGTCCAAGAAACGAGGATGATAGCCGCACCAGTGCTCGCGGATATTCATGTTGCGTTTGAGCGGCGATTCGGCTCCCGTCCGCGAGTGTTCCGCGCTCCCGGTCGCACCAACCTGATCGGCGAGCACACCGATTACAACGACGGTTTCGTCCTTCCTGTGGCCATCGATCGCCAGACGACTGCAGCCATCGCACCGGCGAAAATTGCGTATCCTGGAAAACCCGCTCTTCGTATTCATTCCGAAGAATTTGCCGAGACGTTGGAATTTGATTTGCGTGACGCTTCGCCTTCGCCACGCGGGCACTGGAGCGACTATGTCCGTGGCGTGTCGCTCATGCTTGAGAAATCGGATTACGGGATTGGCGCCGCGGACCTGCTGATTCGCTCCAACGTACCGATGGGCGCGGGAGTCAGTTCGTCGGCTTCGCTCGAGGTTGCCGCGGCAATGGCCATGGATTCATTGGGTGGTCGTGAAATTCCCCGACTGGATCTGGCGCGATTGTGCCAGCGCGCGGAAAACGAGTTTGTCGGCGCGCGCTGCGGAATTATGGACCAATTTGTGGCCTGCTTCGGACGCGCTGGACACGCCGTGTTTCTCGATTGCCGGTCGCTGGAATACGCTTTGGTGGCGCTCCCGCCTGGCCTAAAGCTGGTGCTCTGCAACACGATGGTGAAGCACGAAATTGCCGCAGGGGAATACAACGCGCGACGAAGAGAGTGCGAGTCGGCAGTGAAACTGCTGGCCAGCGTTATCCCTGGAGTGCGCGCGCTGCGCGACGTGACCCCGACACAAGTGGACCGAAATCGGAAACTGCTCCCCGGGATGCTATTCCGGCGCGCAAAGCATGTCACAACAGAGAATGCCAGGGTGTTGGAGGCGCGTGTGGCACTCGAAACCGGCAACCTTTCTGAGTTGAGCCGGCTGATGAAGCAGTCGCACGAGAGTTTGCGTGACGACTACGAAGTAAGTTGCCGGGAGCTGGACGTGATGGCGGAGTTGGCCTGGAAATTCGATGGATGTCTTGGGGCACGGATGACCGGTGGCGGGTTCGGCGGATGCACGATTAATCTCGTCAACGCCTCGAAGACAAAGGAGTTTGGAGAGCATATGAAAGCCGGTTATGAGGCAGCCATTGGCCGCTCCCCGGAGATCTATTATTGCGAGTCCGCGAGTGGTGCGGAGGAAGTCGTTTAGGGGCTTTGAAGACTCGAACGACTCATCTCCTGCCTAACCCCAGTGAATCAGCCTTGCAAAACCATCCTGAATTTCACACCAACCTCAAATAAGAGACGTTTCCCCTCAATCCGTGAGCGCTTTCCATCGGTTGTCCTCCTTTGGGGCATGTCCTCTAACGAACAGTAATCGTGCTGAGATAGGTGCACACTCTGACCCGCGGAAATCCGCAAAGGAGCTTCATGCACAATATTTCAAAATTCGCGTTGGCATTTGCATTTACCCTCGCCGCCTCAGTATACGTACAGGCAAAGGCGCCCCCGCAAGATACCGATCACATTCCTACCTACCGCATCACCGTCGTCAACCGCACAGCGCGAGCGGTGAGTTACAAACATCACAGCGGCGCGACCAAGATAGACTTTCAGGGCACGGATTTGATGCCCAGCGCAAGGGGTCAAGCCAGCGTCAACAGCAAGCGCGGGACCATGACCATCGAAGTGGAATTTTCAGATCTCGACAGGCCCACGGCTTTCGGCAACGAATATCTTACCTTCGTCATGTGGGCAATTTCGCCCGAGGGCCGGCCAGCGAATCTGGGCGAAGTGCTGGTGGGCGGGAACCATCGCAGCAAGCTTGAGGTCACCACGGATCTGCAAGCTTTCGCAATGATTGTCACCGCGGAACCTTATTACGCCGTGCGCCGCCCCAGCAATCTGGTGGTGATGGAAAACGTGATTCGTCCGGATACGGCCGGCTCTGAGGAAGTGGTTGACGCCAAGTACGAATTGATTGACCGCGGCGGCTACATTCCCACCGGCTATACGTTTGACCCCGTCGTGTTGAGCGCCAAGTTGCCGCTCGAATTCTATGAAGCACGCAACGCTGTGCGCATCGCGAAATCGGCGGGAGCCGAGAGCTATGCGACACCCAGCTATGAGAAGGCTGTACAACAGATGAAGGAAGCAGACGCGCAAGCTTCCAGCAGGCACGAGAATGAGAAGACGCTTATTTCCATCTCACGGGAAACTGTGCAGACGGCGGAAGACGCACGTGAAATCGCGATGAAGCGAATCGATTCATTGCGCGCCGATCGTGAACGCAACGCATCAGCACGCGGTGAAGCGGACGCCAAGGCGCAATCCGCGCTTGATTCGCAAGGCCGTGCCAACGCGGAGGCCATGACGGCCGATGCCATTCGCCAGCGGGAAGAAGCCGAGCGGAAGAATCGGGAAGCGCAGGCCGCCGCGGTTCAAGCCAAGGATAGCCAGGCCAATGCCCAGGCTGATGCGGATCGCAACAGAGCCGCTGCAGCCGCATCCGATCTACAGTCACAACAGGCGATTCGCGATCGAGACGAAGCGGACCGCAAGAGTAAGGAAGCACAGGATGCCACTCGCGTAGCCAAGGACGCCCAGGCCAACGCCGAAGCAGACGCGGATCGAAATCGCGTGGCAGCGGCAGCTTCCGATCAGCAGGCCCAGCAAGCCATTCACGAACGCGAAGAACTTCGCGCGCGCCTGCTTCAACAATTCAACCTAATCCTTGAAACTCGCGACACAGCTCGCGGTCTCGTGGTGAATATGTCCGATGTATTGTTTGACAGCGGCAAATATACGCTTCGTCCGCTGGCTCGCGAGAAACTGGCCAAGATTTCCGGGATTCTGCTGGCCTACCCCGCGCTCAATCTGGCTGTGGAAGGCAACACGGATAGCGTGGGAACGGAAGAGTACAATCAGGATCTCTCCGTCAAACGAGCGGAAGGCGTCCGGACCTATTTGACGGCGCAGGGCGTTCCCGCGGCCTCCACCACTTCGGCCGGATTCGGCAAAACGCGGCCCATCGCCTCCAACGATACGGCGGACGGCCGTCAGCAAAACCGCCGCGTTGAGCTGGTGGTCTCAGGCGAAGTGATCGGCACGAAGATCGTCTCCATAAAAATTCAACCGGCGGCCGGATCGCCGCTGCCGCTACCACGCCAATAGCTTCACGGAATGAGAGGTTCGCTCGTTTCGGGCGAGCCTCTCATTTGATTCCTTGGAGTGATGCCGAAGTCCGCCTCTATGCGGAATGAACCCTGCATTTGGAAACCTGCTCTAATTTAATGAAGTCGATTGGCCCGCCTATTGGTTTTCGATGTGGAAAAACCAGTTCTCTGGTCGGGCTGGCCTTTGCCCGGAGGGCCGTTAGCTTATAGTATGGTGTAAATGTGGCGGGCCTGTAGCTCAGCGGTTAGAGCAGCGGACTCATAATCCGTCGGTCCCAGGTTCAAATCCTGGCGGGCCCACTAAACAATCCTATCCAAATTTATTTTTGAGCTTGAGTCCGCTTCAAGTCGCGCTGCTGGTCCAAATAACTTTCGCCATCGGTGATCCAAGCGGGCGCCGACTCATCTTTTAGGTAATGGCCGAACCAAGTGAAGATGCGGCGCTCGTAATCAATCTGGTCGGATTTCTTGCGCAGGCCGTGATCTTCGCCGCCATAAAGCAACAAGACAACATTTTTATTTGCTCGGCGCGCGATATTGTAAAGCTCCACGCCTTGATGGAAGAAAACGGTGCCGTCGCTGTCGCCGACTTCGATCATCAGCGGCGTATTCATGTTTTGTACGTTGAAGACGGCGGAGTTGCGGATGTAAGCCTGAAGGTCTTCGTAGAGCGGCACTTGCATACGCTGCTGGCCGGTTTCAATGTGGTCGGTTTCTGCGATGCCGATGCTCCAGTGATGGTTTCCGTAATTACTCACCAGATCCGTGATGGGCGCGCCTGCTACGGCAGCGGCAAAGAAATCGTTGGTGTGAGTCGCGAGATAAGCGGCGTCGAATCCGCCCCAGGAATGACCTATCACGCCGACTTTCTTCGGGTCCACCGCACCCATGGTAAGTACCTTTTTCACGGCGGAGGTTACGCAATCCACCACCGACACGCCGGGATCACGGGGCTGGAACACAATGTCCGGCTCCAACAGGAAATAACCATGACTGGTAAAGGCGGTGACGTTGTAATAATTGCGCTCAGACGGCGCGCTGTAATGATGCAGGCCGTCGGATAATTTTTCATACATGTAAACGATCATGGGATATTTCTTGCCGGGCTCATAGCCGGCCGGATAATAGAGTGCGCCCTGCAGACGCTCGCCGTGACCGTTTTTGTATTCGACCAATTCCTCGTGGCCCCAGGCGTAGTCGGATTGAAATGAATTCGTGTTCGTGACTTGCTTCATGTTCTTCAGGTCTGAGCCGCCCACAAATGCGTTCGGGGATTCCGTAAACGTCTGCTCTGTGTATTCGTAAACATCCGCATCTTTTGCCTTAGCCAGGCGCTCGACGGCCTTGTCGAGCCAGATCAGATGTTCAACGCCGGTGGTGCCGGGACGAATCCGGCCATAGCCCGATTTCTTGGTCCAAATTCCGAAGAGGCTGACGTAAATGGGTTTGTCGGTATCAATAAATTCATCTTCAGGATTCAAACGAACGTAGCGATGGCGGACTTGCTCCGCGGTGCCGTCGGTGAGGCGAGTCGCATGCGAACCGTCGGAGGCAACCTGCCACATGTCAAACCTGTCGTAGAGAATTACCGCGGCATCATTCTTCGTCCATCCGGCTACACCAAACGGCGGCTTTTGTGCGACGGTTTCGTCTGATTCGGTATCCAGGAAATTTGCTTTGACGTTTTTGGTAATGTTGACGACCGCGCGCGTGGCCACGTCAACGGTCCAAAAATTATCGTCCTGAAAAAAAAGCAGGTATCGGCCGCCTGGACTGGCAGACACGTATCCATTCTCAAGTATGTGTTCCTTTGCCTTCGTTCGATTGCCTGAGGAGAGATCGACGACGTAAAGGTCGGCCTCGTGACGTCCTATGCTCTGGTCCATTGCATAAGAATCCCAGTTTTCCGCGAACGCCAATTGCTGATGCTTGAGAGGCATCACCGTCTCCGTGAGGCTGCGTCCAAGCTGTGTGAATTGGCTTGTGTTCACATGCCAGGCCGCGAGCATATTTTTTTGCCGGTCAGACTTGGCGCGGAACTTTTGAAAAGGAATCACCTGGACATCACGGTAATTCCAGATGTCAACCGTTGGGGGATCGTCGGCTTCAGCGGCTAAAGAGGTCTGGCTAGAGGAAGTGGCTGCGTCAGAGGTTGTCGCGGGCTTTTTTGCTGCGGGCGGCTTCTCGAGCCATTTGGCTACACCCACGAAGACAGTGTCACCATCCTCCGACCAGGTTGGTTTGCGGAATGGAACGGTGCGCAATCCCGCCGGAAATTTCGCGTCTGCGGTTGGGTTGTACTCGTGCTTTGCCGGAGAGGTATCTGAGAGATGCGACCAGGCTAGTGCGGAATAGATTGGGTTTTCGTGGCGATCATCGGACTTGGACCGGAGCACGGCGAGGTCTGCGCTGTTCTTGCGCCAGGCCAGGCCGCTGTATGTGGACGATGAAGAATCGAGAACGCTGAGCGCGCCTGTCTCCGTGTTGAATATCTGAATTCCATTGCCGGCTTTGTCATCCGCATAGGTGGCCATTGCAAGCAGCGTTCCTGTGCGCGGGAGATCTTGCCACGCGAATTCGGAAACGTTGCCGAATGTCGTGTCGTGTCCAGTGGAAAGTTGACGGAGGATCAGTGTTGCACCTTGCGGAGCGTCGTCCGCCTCTCCGGATGCGGCGGGATCAGGCGCGTCCTTCCTTTCGGGAGGATACCGGCGCATAGCGAGGTACGAGCCAGTAGGGCTGAAAGAGAAGGACTCGATGCCGTCAATCGCGATCTGTTCCCCGGTGGAAAGGTTCAGCAAGCCCAATTTGTTTTGAATGGGCTTCTTGTCTTTCCTCATTTTGTCTTGCTGCGTTTCGGAATATCCGATGGAGTAAGCGACCCAGTGCGAGTCTGAAGAGAAGGATGGCTGTGTGCCGAACGCAGTCACCTTTGTTGTGCCATCCGCGATATTTGTTACGCGCAGTTCATTGTTGGAATTCGAGCGATTAATGCCGTAGGCCAGCCATTTGCCGTCGGGCGATAGTCCGCCGTATGAGCCTCCCGGACCGAGTGATTCCCACTTGCCGTAATCAGGCGGAGTAACGGGTGCTTTCGTTTGCGCCTGGGTAGCGAGAGTAAAGCTGAGAATCAAAATGATTGTGGCTAATGTCTTTCTCATGGCATCCCTTCCTTAACGCTCGTCCATTGTGAATCGTTGCGGAATGAAACACTCTTCTTCCGGTCACTTGCGGTAAACCACGCCACCCTTCATGACGAAGGTTACCTTGGTGACCACGCTGATGTCTTGCAGCGGATCGCCGGGAACAGCAACCACATCCGCGAAGTAACCCGGCTTAAGCGAGCCAATTTGACCTTGCCAATCAAGCAATTTCGCGCCGTTGAGTATGTCGGCCTGCAGAGCAGCGAGCGGCGTCATGCCATATTTCACCATCAGCACCAACTCGCGCGCCTGTGTTCCGTGGGGAAACGGGCCCACATCGGAGCCGACGGCCATCGGAACGCCAGCCGCGAGCTGCTTGCGAAACTCCTGCGCATGAAAATCGAGTTGCGCATGTTGGCGCGCGCCCGCCGCAGGAGATCCGGCATGGTCCGCAAAATATTCCGATATGGCAAAAGTGGGCACGGCTGGGATTTGTTTCTCGCGCATGATGCGCATGGTTTCGTCGCTGAGCTGATCGGCGTGGTCGACGGATTCAACCCCCGCTTGCGCGGCATAAAGAGTGCCAGGTTCTCCTGTAGCATGAACGGCAACGCGCTTGCCGTTGCGCGCGGCCTCGGCAACCGCTGCGTCCAATTCCGCCTTCGTGTATTGATACGTTGCAGTGAATTGGCCGTCGCGGAAGGAATCGCGCCCAGTTTCGTAGATCTTGATGAAGTCGGCGCCTTCCTTCAACTCTTGGCGAATCACGGTCACCAATTCCGCGGCACTGTTGGCGTAGGTTGCGTTCCCCATCACATGCTGCTCAGGATTGTAGTTGATGGCATCTTCATGGCCACCGAGGATACTGATCGCGTTCCCGCTGATGCGCAGTCGCGGCCCTGGAATCAGCCCTTGATTGATGGCGTTGCGTACTGCAGTGTCGGCCGAACCTGCGCCCTCAGTGCCCATATCACGTTCGGCGGTAAATCCGGCCATCAGGTCATCTCGAGCGGCGAGGCACGCAAGAATGGTGCGATGCGGTACAGATTCCTGCACCGTCTGCAAATCCTCCGCTCCGGGATGCAGGAACAGATGCACGTGGACATCAATCAAGCCGGGCATCAAAGTCGTGTCGCCCAGATCTATGATTTCCGCGCCCGCTGGACGGGAAACAGACGCGCCCGCTTCGGAAATCTTGTCTCCCTGTATGAGAATCTCGCCTGGCATGACAATTTTTCCGGATTCAATATCCAGCAATCGCGCGGCGTGAAGCACGATCGGGTGACCGGCCGCAGCAGGCCGGGACTGAGACGACGCGGCGGGCAAAATCGCACAGGACAGGAGGACGAAGGAGAAGTGCGTCAAAAGTCGTAGTTTTGTCATGGTTTCGAGCGGAATACTACCACTGCGCGGGCATGTTGCAGTGGAATTTTCAGCTGAAAGAAAGCAGCCGCGAATCGCGCCATCTGTGATATACTGCGTTTGCGCTTAATACAGCGGTTGTGTAGTGCGGTCCTCTGGTCCAGAAGTCAGCAGTCGATCCGGGATTTTCCGCCTTCGTTTCCTCCGTAAGTCTTCAGCGTAATCTAAAATTGAACTGGCCAGGCACGCAGCAGTGTGCGTACGAACCTTGAGATGCGCGCGGCGCTATGCCTCCGCCAGAGAAAAGACAAATTGAAATGCAGAGTTTCACAGAATTACCGATTTCGCAGTACTTGAAGGAGCGGCTCGCATCAGCGAAGTTCGTTACGCCGACTCCCGTGCAAGCAGCGGCGATCCCGCAGGCGCTTGAAGGGAAGGACGTGCTCGCCACGGCGCAGACAGGAACCGGCAAAACGCTGGCGTTCCTGATCCCCGTGATTGAGCAGTTGCATCAGAAAGACACGCCAGGAATCGCGGCGCTGGTGCTGGTGCCCACGCGCGAACTGGCCATGCAGGCTGTGGAGCAGTACAACGTGTTGCGCGGCAAAAAGCTTTCGCCCGCGGCGCTGGTGGTTGGCGGACTGTCAGAAGGAAATCAACTGACCGCGCTTAACAAAGGAGCGCGGCTGGTTGTAGCCACTCCTGGACGATTGGAAGATTTCCTTGGTCGCAAGCTAATTAATTTCCGCGCGCTACGTGTACTCATCCTCGACGAAGCGGATCGCATGCTGGACATGGGATTTCTTCCTGCGATCAAGAGAATCGCGGCTACTTTACCGAAGGACCGCCAAACGATGTGCTTTTCGGCGACGCTCGAAGCTTCGGTCGCACATCTGGTGAATGATTACATGCGCAACCCGGTGCGATTGGCGTTCGGGTCAACACTGAAACATTCCGAGAATGTCCGCGTGCAGGCGATTGAAGTCGCCGCGGATCGCAAGCAGGAGACTCTGCAGCGTTTGCTGGCGGCGGAGACCGGGCGCTGCCTGGTGTTCGCGCGGACGAAGCGCGGGACCGAAAGGCTCGCCAATAATTTGATTCGCGAAGGTTTTAAGGCAGCCATGATTCATGGCAACCGCTCGCAATCCCAACGCAACGCGGCACTCGCAGGATTCCAGCAGGGCCGCTATCGCGTCCTGGTGGCCACCGATGTGGCCTCGCGCGGCATTCACGTGCAGGACATCGCGCACGTCATCAATTACGATCTGCCGGATGATGCGGAGAATTTCATCCACCGCGTGGGACGCACGGGGCGCGCCGGCACCAAAGGAATTGCTTCCACGCTGTTCGGCAGAGAGCAGCGGTCGGACCTGATGTTGCTCGAGCGCAAGCTCGGCATTCAGATTGAACGCGTTCGCGAAATCGGCGGCGAGGCGCCAACTCGGCCTGCTCCTGGTCAAGGACGGATCGCGGCATCGCAACCACTCTATGCGCGTCCACATAAGGCCGTCGCCTCGGGCGGAAACGCCGTTGGCTCCGCTTCCCAATTCGCCATCGGGCGGCTACCGGGAGAAGTTTTACAGGCGCAGATCGAAGGATAGGATTTAAGTTCGGTGAGGGGATGGCGCGCCCGCGTCATCCTCTTCTGAATCGTCCGCGGTTAACCATTCGTCTGTCACTCCGCAGCAATATCCAAAGCTCAAGCTTACTTACGTAATTTGACGGCACATCCGTGAATTGACGGCACATCCAGATTGCGGCGATGGCCCCAATATTCGTTACAATCGTCCCGGAGTTCTTGCTGTATCCACTCCTATGAAGATCCTAATTACGGGTGCTGCGGGATTGCTTGGCCATGGTCTGGTGCAGGTTTTCCATCAGAACCACGATGCGTTTCCCCTGACGCGTGCCGAAGCGGACATCACTGACGCGGCAGCCGTCCGCGCTGCATTCAAGTATTTTCGTCCCGAGTTGGTGATTCATGCTGCGGCAATCCCTGATCTTGATATTTGTGAAAGCGATCCTGCAAGGGCGCAGTTGGTGAATGTGGAGGGAACTCGGAATGTGGTGGAATCTGCGCGCGCTGTGAACGCGGCGGTCGCATACATTTCAACCGATGCGGTTTTCGATGAGCTGAAGAACACTCCTTACACTGAATCCGACGCGACAAACCCGCCGACTGTGTATGGCCGCACCAAATTACTCGCTGAACACATTGTGAATGTCTTGCGTGAACACTGGGTATTCCGCATTCCCGTGCTCTTCGGGCCAGGGAAAACGAATTTCGTCGATAAGGGCCTGCGGAATTTGGCGAGTGGAGAGGCGTTTATTGCCGCCTCCGACCAGATTGGGGGCGCGCTTTATACCTTGGACGCGGCGCAAAAAATCATGGAAGTAGTGGAGATGAAGCGATACGGCGTGTTCCATCTCGCAAATACGGGCGCGTGCAGCAGGCTGGATATCGCCCTGCGTGCCGCGGAACTGGCGGGACTGGATGTGTCCCGTGTGATCGGCAAAAAGGGCGCCGAGATGGGGCGCCGCGCCGTGCGCCTGAAATATGCGGTGATGGATATGCAGGCGCTCAGGCAGGCCAGCATCGCCGTGCCGCGCCCGTGGGAAGAGGCGCTGGCCGAATACATCCATACCCGGTCGTAACCCGCGAAAGTGAGCGCTTATTCGAGAATGATTCGATAGAATCGCCCAGCACTGTGCGGCCGCAAATGGCGGGAGGGGCAATCGTGGTGCGAATGAACGACTTTTTGCGAGCGATTCTATCGGCACGACTAATTCTGGCACCCGCGATATTTCTTGCAGTTGGTATCCCCGCATGGAGCCAAGCCCCACGGCAATCCGTGGTCGTTTTTTGGGAAGATGGATTTCCTGTGGCAGACTCCGCTGAACCGTCTCACGCTCAACTAAGCGCCATCTTGCCCAAGGCGGATTTCATTTCCGCAGACGGCCTGGATGAAGCTCTCTCAGCAAAGCAAACCCAGTTGCTTATTCTGCCCTTCGGCTCGGCATTTCCTGAAGAACATTGGGAAGCCATTCACAAATATCTTGAGCACGGCGGAAATCTGCTTGTGCTCGGCGGCCGGCCATTCACCCGCGGAGCAAACAAAGACAAGGACACCTGGCACTTGCGCCTGCCAGTTCAGGCGTATGCGCGCACCCTTTTTTTGAACGATTACCAGGAAACGCCGGGTTCGGATGCGGCTAAATTCACTCCGAACGAGGATTTCCAATTTCTAAAATTGCCGGAATTTGCTTGGAAGCGCGCGTGGAGTGCCACGGTGCGCCTCACCGATGCGGACCTCTACAAACGCGATGGATCCGCCGGCACCCTCGACACGCGGCTCGATAGTCTCGTTTGGGGAGTGGCCAACGGCCGGAAACTCACGGCACCCGTAATCGAACTTGATCATGTTCAGAATCAATTCGCCGGAGGCCGATGGATTTTCGTCAACTGCGAGCTGAGTGATGGTTTTTACGCGAGCCCCACTGCAAAAGATCTCGTGGCAGCGCTTGCTCAACGCGCCGCGGACAGCGCCGAAGATTTCACTGTGCAACCTTCGTTGCCACTGTTCCTGCCGGGGGAACCGCTTATATTTAATTTGCATTGGCAGCGATTCGGTGCAGCCCCTCGCGGCATGATCCCAATAACGGAACAGGCGATGGGAGCTTCAGCAAAGATCGAGTTGACCTGTGAGCCTGAAGTTGGAAACCGAACGACCGAAATAATTCAAGTGGCTCCTGCTGGCTTCCCATTCACTTCGCAAATAACCTTGCCTGCATCTTCGGGGAAAGGCCTTCATTCGGTAATCGCGCGGCTCTACCTGAATGGTGAGGTTCGTGAAGTCTATCGAACTGGCTTCTGGCTGCGCGACGAAAGCTTGCTAAAGTCGGGGCCGCGCGTTGGTGTCGCCGGCGATTACTTCACTTTGGATGGGAAACCGATCCTCGTCGCCGGCACCACCTACATGGCCAGCGACGTCCAGCGCCAGTTTTTCATGCGCCCAAATCCCTGGCTGTGGGACCGTGACATGGCCGAAATCCACGCGGCGGGATTGAACATGCTCCGCACAGGCTGGTGGACGGCGTGGGACCAGGTGATGAAGCAGAGCGGCGTGATCCACGAAGAAATGTTGCGCGCGATGGAGGCCTATCTAATGACCGCCCGGCACAATGGGCTCGTGGTTCAATTCACTTTTTTCGCGTTCATGCCGGAAGTACTGGGAGGCGGCAATCCGTACCTGGATCCCGAATCCGTCCGGCTGCAAAAGGAACTGATCCTCCCGTTCGTTGAACGCTTCCGAGATGTGCCTTATCTGGCCTGGGACTTAATTAATGAGCCCAGTTTTTCCAATCCGCAACGCGTCTGGCAGACGCGTCCAAACGGCGATGCCAACGAATTGGCGGCGTGGAACGCTTGGCTGACCCAGCACTATGCTGATCGCGGCGCAATGGCTGAAGCCTGGCGCAGCACTCCCGTGCCGCCCGGCTCGCCGGTCCCGCTGCCCGCCGAGGCGGAGTTTTCCAATCGAGCGCAGTACGAAGCGTGGCCCTTCAATACTTCGCTTCGGGCCATGGATTACGAGCACTTCGCGCAAGACGCTTTCCGCGATTGGGCGGCGGCAATTGCGGGCGCCATCCGCTCTGTGGGCAGCAAACAGCTGGTAACCGTTGGGCAGGATGAAGGTGGCGGCGGTGATCGTCCTTCACCCGCATTCTTCGGCGATACGGTGGATTTCACGACTACCCACACGTGGTGGCTCAGCGACGCCCTGCTTTGGGATTCTCTGGTCGCAAAGGTTCCCGGCAAACCCATGCTCGTGCAGGAAACCGGAGTGAGTCACGAGATGCGCGTGGATGGGGGTCCGCATCGCAGTCTGGAGGAAGAGACAACTCTGCTGGAAAGAAAACTGGCCATGGCCGCGGGCACCAGTGCTGGAGCCATCCACTGGCTTTGGAATGTGAATCCATTGCAGCGCGATGATCGCGAAGCCACCATCGGCGCTGTGCGCCCCGACGGCACGGAGAAACCGGAGGCGGAACTGTTGCGGCGATTTGCCCAATTTGCGGCGGCCGCGGGGCCGCACATGTCGGGCGCACAAATGCCGGAAGTAACCATCGTGACATCGCAGACCATGCAGTATTCCCCGCTTCAAGCTTTGGCGACAGAAGCGCAGCAAAAGTCGGTGCGTGCAATTCATTATTATTGCCGCGTGCCGGCAATTGTATTCACTGAAAATCAGGTCGCAAAAGGTGTTGAAAGTCTAAAACACGTAAAACTCGCAATCCTCCCTGCGCCCCAAGCACTCAGCGATGAGGCGTGGAAGGCGCTGCTCGATTTCGTGGATGGTGGCGGCACGCTATTGGTGACTGGATCGGTTGAGCGTGACGCCCACTGGCGCGTTACTCAGCGCCTCGCGGCACTGGGGGCGGCGGCTGCTCCAAAGTCAATTCTGTTGCGAAACTCAGAACAGCAAGTCGGCAACGAAAAAAACGACCGACCCATCATTCTAAGTTTCAGCTTTGACAAGCAACAATCCGTGGAGTCCTCTCAATTTACGAACGGTGAAACTTTTCACGTCTTGCCGCACGGCAAAGGAAAAGTCATCGTTGTCAGTGAACCAGTCGAGCTCGCCGACGGACTGCAACCCGCCGCTGACGTCTACACTTGGGTAATGGGACATTCCGGCGTCCATTCGCCATTTGAGGGACAGGCACCTGCGGGAGTCCTGATTCGTCCGATCTATCTGGCGGACAGTGTGCTTTATTTGTTGGTTTCCGAGTCGGCGACCGAAAATGAGGTTTCAATAAATGACCGCCTGACCGGCGGCGAAATTCGCGCCAAACTTGCTCCGGGGCGCGCCGAGCTCATTTTGATCAATAAAATTGACGGCAAAGTGATTGCGCGATTCGGAGAGTAGTATTTCTTGGAGACTAGCCGCTTACTTCTTGGCGGCGAGTGCGGCGATTTGGGAGTCAATCTCGGCGAGTGCGTCTTTCAACTGCTTCTGATAGCGGAGATTCTCCGTTGCGTCAAGCTTTTGTGTGATGTTGGATCGCGCTAGCCGCAAAAGCTCCATCTCGCGGGTATGATTTTCTTGGCCCTTTCGCGATTTGGCCTCGTGGACTGATTCCTGGTGCTCGGATTTCTGGGTGGCCAAATCAATCTGATTTTCCACCGACTTGCTTTCCCATCCACGCGCCATACTTACAGTATAAGGGGAGGCGGCACATTCCCGCGCGACAAACTTCGCGCCATGTGACGTTTCCACCCAACTCTTCAAAAGTGGTTCAGTGAATGGCCTGCTCGAGCGCGGCCGACGCGGCGTCAATCGCGGCTGCTTCCTTTTCGAGGACCACGCTCACCCGGGGGATCTGCTCGCTGACGCGATCCCATTGCTTTTGCTCGATGGCCTCGCGCACGGCGGGAATTGTCTTCACTCCATAGCCCGTATAGAAGCCCGGCGCATAGAGCATGTGCTTGAACCATGGCCGGCCTGGCAGCCCCTTGTCGTCGGTGAGCGCGCGTTCGCAATGCAGCAATCGCATGTTCACATCCGCGAGCGACGCGGAGGCGATCGCAGCTCCACCATTTTGCATGGCCCGCGAGTGTGCGCGGCCATAGCGCTCGGAGGAATGGGCCAATGTTTCAAGGGCGTTTCGCAGTGGCGCAAAATTGAAGAATGGCGGCACATCTTCGCGTGCAGGAGGAACATACGTTTCCTGCGGATCGGCCATGGCGTCAAAAACCTTGTCATCGATCTGCCGATTTCGCTCAATGATCTGATCGCGTTCCGTCTGAGCCAGCGTCTCCAGTTCCGTTTCGTACCGCCGCACCGTCGCCGTCAGTGCGTTGAAATCGTAAGGCAGCAAATCGGCATCGGCCATGCGGATTACCGCTGTGCCAATGGTTTGCGAAAGGGCCCGACAGTAAATGAAATTGGGATCGCTGAAATGCGTGAACCAGTAAAAATCATCATAAATCGAGTGATAAACACCGGCGCTGCTGCCCTCCCCGCCATAGCGAAGATCCATGGAGGCAATCCCCAGGAAGTCGAGGTAGACGGTGTAGTCGGAGCCTGAACCGAGTGCTCCGATTTGGAAATTCCCTCCTCCACGCCCTTGCCCAGCGGGCGGAGCCGCCGCTGCATCTCCCCGGCCGCCACGTCCGCCACCGCCGCCGCTGCGTCGCAACTGATCGCGTTGCCACACGGAAATATTTTTTTCTGGGTCGGTAATGCTGCGCGCAATATCATTTATGAACGGCTCAAGAGAGTGCGACCCGGAAGCGTTCAGGAAACCACGGCTGCTGTTGTCTGAATTGATGTAAACCACGGCGTGCTGCTTCAGTTCATCCGCGTGCGTTTCGGCCCACTCGGTTGACCCAAGCAGACCCGGCTCCTCTCCATCCCACGCGCAATAAATAATGGTCCGCTTCGGTTTCCATCCGGCCTTCACAAGCTCGCCCATCGCGCGAGCCTCCTCCAACAGTGAGACCTGGCCGGATATTGGATCGTCGGCTCCATTCACCCAGGCGTCGTGATGGTTCCCGCGGATAACCCACTCGTCAGGTTCTGTGGCGCCCGCGATTTTCGCGATCACGTCATAAACCGGTTTCAAATCCCAATTGGATTTCACTTTCAGATGAACCTTCGCCGGGCCAGGCCCGATGTGATAGGTGATGGGCAAACCGCCGCGCCATGCTGGTGGCGCTACAGAACCTCTTAGGGCTTCGAGCAAGGGTTGCGCGTCAGCATATGAAATCGGAAGAACAGGAATCGTCGTGAGGGTCTTGGCATCCTTAATATCGAAAGTCTTCGCGTCAGACTTTGAACCGACGCCCGGGGTGAGCGGATCGCCAGGATAGAGCGGCATGTCAGCGACGCTTCCACGCTGCACTCCGTCTTTCGGGCGGTAAGGACCGTCAGGGAAAACACCGCCTTCAAAATAGCCATCATCGCGAGGATCGGAATAAATAATGCAGCCAATGGCCCCATGTTCGCCCGCAACTTTGGGCTTGATGCCCCGCCAGGTTTGGCCGTACCGCGCGATCACGATGGCGCCCTTCACGGAAACTCCGTGACGGTCCAGCTCCTCGTAATCGGCGGGGGCGCCGTAGTTCACATACACAAGCGGCGCGGTCACGTCTCCATCAATTGAGTAGGCGTTGTAGCTGGGAAGTTGTTCGCTCTGCTGGCCTGATGTGGGATCTCCTGAGACGGGCGGTTCCTGAAGCTTGGCGACAAATTTCGTCGGTTCCACCAGCTCGACGGTGCGTTCCTTTGGCGTCGGGAAAAGTACATTGAAGGACTCAATGTGCGCGTCCCAGCCATACTGTTTGAACTGTGCCAGCAGCCATTCGGCGTTGTCTTTATCATAGGGCGAGCCGACGTGATGCGGATGCAGAGTCAGCCGGCGCATGGCCTCGCGCATATTGTCGGCCGAAGGCATGGCGCGAAATTTCTGCTCCCACTGAATCTCGTTCCGCGCGGAATCAGCTGAATACCCGTCAAGTGACATCTGCCGCTCCTGCGTAAGCGCCGGCAATGCCAGCGCCACCGCGGAAACCAATCCCAGAACCACAGTCCGCTTCATGAAATCCTCCTCAACAATTCAGCAGCAGATGCCCCGAAGCCGCCGCAACTCTATCGCAAGTGACATCTTCTGGGAAAGTATTGAAACCGGAGCGCCGATTATACGGGAATGCCAATCTGCCTCCAGGCTTATTTGAAACCATGAATTAAAGTGAAGGAAAGCCTATTCCATTTCCTCATCCCGAAGGCGTTTCTTTTTTCAACTCTCCAAGTCTCTGATAGCATGATGTGCTTGGAATCCTGGATCACGTGGGCAAGATCTCGGAGGGATTGATGCCGGGCGGGCGATTCTACGCAGGGTTGACATTGATTACTGCTGCGCTTTTCGGTGGCGCGTCCTCTGGACAAACGCCGCCGGACGAAACGTGGAAATTCGCCGTTTCGGGCGATTCGCGCAACTGCGGCGATGTGGTGATGCCCTCCATCGCCGCCGATGTACTCCAGCGCCATCCGGATTTTTATTGGCACATGGGAGACTTCAGGGCCACCTACACTTTTGACGAGGACTTCACCCACCAGCCGGAACACAAAGGGCGGCTGCTAACCTTGTCGGAATACCAGGGGACGGAGTGGCAGGATTTTTTGGACAATCAGATCGCGCCCTTTGGAGATTTGCCGGTTTTCTTGGGAATCGGCAACCACGAAACGATTCCGCCGAAGACCCGCGAGGAGTACATCTCGCAATTCGCGGATTGGCTTGAGAGACCCGAAATTCACGCGCAACGCCTGCGCGACGATCCTCGCGATCATCGTTTGCGCACCTACTACCACTGGCGCGAGCACAACGTTGATTTCATCAACCTGGACAACGCCACCACTGACCAGTTCGATCCCGAGCAGGTGCTCTGGCTCGAAAGACTCTTGGAACGCGACGCCGCCGATCCTGACCTTGCCACAGTCGTCATCGGTATGCATGAGGCGCTCCCCGATAGTCTTTCCGACGACCACAGCATGAGCGGTTCTCCCACCGGCCTTTCCAGTGGGCGGCGCGTGTACCAGGATTTGTTGCGCCTCTATCTGTCGGGACACAAACACGTTTACATTCTGGCCAGCCATTCTCATTTCTTTATGCCCAACATTTTCGCTACGCCCTACATCAGCTCGCATGGTGGCGAGTTGCCCGGATGGATCATTGGATCGGCTGGGGCAGTGCGCTATTCCCTTCCCAAAGGAGCTGACCCAAGTGCTATGACAAACGTGTATGGCTACCTGATGGCCACAGTCCAGGCAAACGGGATGATCGATTTTGAATTTCGTAAGCTGAACGAGAGCGATGTTCCCGCCGCCATCGTGAATCGCTACACTCAGAATTTTGTCCACTGGTGCTGGACAGATAATTCCCAGGCCAAATACGATCAACAATAGTGATCCCGCATGGAAGAACAATTCATGAAGCGCGCCATCGAGTTGGCGCTCGAAAATGTCCGCAGCGGCCACGGCGGGCCATTTGGCGTGGTGATCGTAAAGGGTGGCCAGGCGCTTGCAGAAGGCGCGAACAGCGTCACCTCTACCAACGATCCCACGGCGCACGCGGAAATTGTTGCCATCCGTGAAGCCTGCCGCAAGCTGAAAACTTTCCAGCTGGATGGGTGTGAAATATATTCCAGTTGCGAGCCCTGCCCGATGTGCGTGGGTGCGATTTATTGGGCGCGGGTGGCGCGCGTTTATTACGGAGCTTCCTCGGGAGATGCCGCTGTCGCACAGTTCGATGACGCTCTCATCTTCCGCGAAATCGCCCAGCCCGCGCGGCTTCGGCGCATACCCATGACGCAAATGATGCGCGACGAGGCACTTGTCGCCTTTCGCGCCTGGATGGAAAAGCCCGACCGCATCCGCTACTAAATCCAGCCCTTCACCAATCCCTTTCGGCCACCGCTATTTCTCGGCGACAACAATTTGCTCCGGGATCGGCAGCGTGTGCAAGGCGCAAGTTTTGAAGCCCGCATTGCGAAACATGCTCTGGTATTGCGAATGCGTGTAGGCATCCCCGCTCGGCGTTGTGCCCAGCATCATCATACTGAATTTCGCCGCCACTGGAGGGCTGACGCGATCCTCATTGGGAACGAATTCCAGAGCGACTGCGCGCCCGCCGGGGGCAAGCGCAGCATGGACTCTGCGAAGCAATGTTTCGCAAGTGGGCACGTCAAAGTGGTGCAGGAAATTGGTGAGCAGCACGACGTCGTAACCCGCTCCGTACTCCACATCAAAAGCGCTACCGGGCATTACGCGATAGCGGCCCGCAACTCCGGCAGCAGCTGCGTTTTCCTTGGCCACTTCCAAAACATTCGGCCAGTCCAGCGCCACGATTTCCGCGTTCGGGTTGTGCCGCGCCAACGCAATGCCAAAAAGTCCGTGCCCCGCGGCGATATCCAACACCTTCCACTTCTTCCCTTCCGAAGCGACCAACAATCCAGCAATCAACTCGGCGGGAAATGCCATCAACGGCGCCATGTTGCGTGCGAATTCCACCCACAAAGGGTTCTCAGGAGCGAGCGTTCCCTCCTCGCTTGCGACCGTGCCGCCCTTTCTCACCGCCGCGGCCAGGTCTTGAAACGCTTCGATCATGAAGGGCGAAAGCAAAAACGACGGGAGAGTAGCCATAGAGGCCGGTGAGCGCCTGTCGAGGAACAATGCCGCATCCGGAGCGAGGCCGTACCGGGAGCCACTTTTCGTGAGCAGCCCGGTCATCACCAGAAAATCGCAAAGTATTCGCATACCGCGCTCGGAAGTCTTGCAGCGCTTTGCAATACTTGCCGCGTCCTGATTCCCTTCACCGATGGCCGTGAATACGTCGAGATCGGTGGCCGCCTTCAGTGCCGCGGAATTTTGATGCGCATTGATGAGATCGAAAATCCGTTCTGGCGTTGGCTGTGAACTTGAAGCAGCTTGGGCCACAGGGTGTGAAGATGACATGTGTGTTCCTCCGTGGGGCGCATTCTCGCACATGCAGATTCGCTCCGCCAGCAGGCCCCCTGATTATTTGAACGCATGTCTTGCGTCGAAAGCGAATGCGGCGGATAATCACCGCTAAAATACATAGGGCCAATCGAGGAGGTCATCATGAAAGAAAATAAATTGAATCGCCGCCAGTTCGCACAGAGCGTGAGCGCCTTAATTGGTGGCGCCGCTATGTTGCCCGGTCTCACGGTAACCATCGCGGAAGCGCGCCAACATGCCCCGCGTTCAACCGATGGCGCGATTCAAATTGATTCCAACGAGAACCCCTACGGACCATCGCCGAAGGCACGTGACGCCATCACCAACTCGGAGAACATAGCCTGCCGTTATCCGGACGTCACCGAGTCGCGCATGACGGATGCGATCGCCAAGTATCACGGCGTTTCCACCGATCAAGTCGCCCTGGGATGCGGCTCCACAGAAATCCTGCGCATGGCCGACACCGCCTTCTTGGTGACCCACAAGAGCGTGGTTGTTGCCGAGCCCACCTACGAGGCCGTCCTCAATTTCGCGCAGGCGCTGCACGCGAATCCCGTCAAGGTGCCGCAGACCCACGACTTTCTGCATGACCTCGACGCCATGGCCGCTGCGGCAAATGATTCCACGGGCCTCGTTTACATCTGTAATCCCAACAACCCTACCGGGACCATTGTGTCCAAGGCCGCGCTCGGCAAATTCATGGACCGCGTACCCACCAGCGCCAAAGTGCTAGTGGACGAGGCCTACTGCCATTTCGTGGAGGACCCGTCCTACGGCAGCGTCATGGATTGGGTCGGCAAATATCCGAACCTCATCGTTGCGCGCACCTTCTCGAAGATCTACGGAATGGCGGGGATGAGACTTGGTTACGCCATCAGCACAAAAGAGAACATCCGTGCCATGCGCGCCAGCAAGCTCTGGAGCAGCACCAACGAAGCGGTGATGAACGCCGCCATCGTGAGCTTGAGCGATCCCGACCACGTGGCCGACCAGAAGCAAAAGATCAACGGCACGCGCAAATGGCTTTGCACCGAACTGGACAAAGACGGCCGCCGCTACATCCCTTCGCATACAAACTTTATGCTGATTGATGTGGGTGGCGACGTCAGTCCCATCATCCATTCCTTTGGCGAGCGCAATATTCTCGTGGGCCGCAAGTTCGCATCCATGAGCAACTGGATGCGCGTCTCCATGGGCACACCCGACGAAATGCAGAAGTTTGTTGCGGCCTTACGACAGATTGTCCCCGCGAGTGGAGCAAAAGCGGCGTAAATTGGTGCAATAGCCCGACATCAAAAATTTCGGCCCTTCGATTTCCTTTGAAAATCGAAGGGCCGTTTGTTTTCCTACAAATTCCTCACGACCTGGCTGAGATTACCCCTCGGAATCAAATCGGAGTGACGGTCTGCCGATACCCCTCCCTAGATTTTTCCCGCCGGTCGTCTGCTTTCCTAAGCCGGTGTTCCCATCGTCCGCCGCTGCTGAAAACATTCGCGGCAATAAACGGGCCGGCCCTGCGTAGGCTTGAAGGGAACCGTAGTTTCCTTCCCGCACTGTGAGCAGGTGGCTTTAGTCTCAGCGCGTTGAAAGCCGCCGGTGCCTCCCCCCTCAGCGCGCTTTGCCTTGCAGGCCTTGCAGCGTTTGGGCTCGTTCTTAAAGCCCTTATCGGCGAAAAACATCTGCTCGCCGGCAGTGAAGACGAACTCCGCACTGCACTCCGAGCACTTCAGGACTCGATCGGTATATTCCATGAGCGGCTCCGAAACCCCAAGGGATGACCTTATCTCCGGGCCTGATTAATCCTGTTCGCGACGCTGCTTCTTACGGAGCCGTTTGCGGGAAAGCGCCTGTTTCACTCGGCGCTTCTCCCCGGGCTTCATGTAGAAGCTGTGCTTTTTTATTTCCTTGATGATGTCTTCCTGTTGCACCTTCCTCTTGAAACGCCGCAAAGCGTTTTCCAGCGATTCACCCTCTTGGATTATGACTTCAGCCACGCAGTAATCACCCCCGTCCATTTCACTCTATAGCTGTTCGGAACGCGTTCGTCCGGTAGGGTTCACCCTATTCGCTCTATTGTCCGCTTCTTCTAGCGAAGCCGCAACCCGATGTCAAGGATTGTTTTTGGCCGCGGGTGCCTTTCTCCTGGTGGTGTCATTCTGAGCGGAGCGAAGTACCTCTCTTCGTGTTCTGCTCGCCGAGACTATCCGTGTCCGTGTTCACCTTGGCCACGGCTCGGAGAGATTCTTCGCCCGCCGCAGCGGGCTCAGAATGACATCAACGTCGTCCCTCCCAAATTGGAATCTCCCATTGCACTAAATTGCAGCAGATTTGACCCCCACCCCCCATGTTTTTCGTATGTATTGCTAATACAGGGGTTACAGGCGCGAGCGGCGTATGTATTGCAAGTGCGAGGGTTAAAGTCGAATGTTTTCATGGTATTGAACCCCCTCTCGTAAGTGCGGATTCCAAAGGATTTAAGTGTTATCCATACGGTTACTATTCATACCAATTTGACGGCGTTTGTGGAGATGACTGCGTCAGAGTGGCCCATCTTGGTCAATTTCCTTCGTTTTACTACAGATCAGCAGATCGCTGAAATCATTGACAATTCGAATCATTTGCAGCACATGAGGAGAGAAGTTTCGGGAGGACTATTCGAAACTCTCGTCACAATCTGCATGGCATATTACCAGAGAGTTATAGACGAAGTCAAGGGAATTGTTGCCCCCCGAACCCTACGACGCTGGCCGTGATGCGAAACTACAAAAAGCGGCTGAGATCGTCAATCAAGTCTAACGATGCGCCATTCTAATTTGGATTTTTGGCGCATATCTAGGGCGGGTATAATCGGCTCGCCACGGGCAACGGATGTTAGGCGGCTATCTTGATACGCAAAGGCAATGATCTGGAGAGGCCAATTAAATCCAGGAAAAGCGTTTTTCGATCTGGCCCGCCTCGACGGCTCGCTCGTAAGTGGCGGCATTCTTTGCAAGGAACATTCGCCCTCCTTGTCACCCTGATTCTCTGGGCGGCAACAATCGAGCCACCATCTGCGGCTCAGCAGCCCAGGCAAGACTTCCTGGCGGCAGACGTTGATACGACCGTTTCGCCAGGCGAAGATTTCTTTCAATATGCCAATGGCGAATGGTTCAAGCGCAATCCGATCCCGGAAAATCGTGGGAAGTGGGGGATCGGGAATTTGGCCTCGGAAGACATTGCCGCCCAGCTGCGGCGAATCAGCGAAGTGGCCGCCGCGAAAAAGGCGCCTCGCGGAAGTATCGAGCAATTGGTCGGTGACTTCTGGTTTACCGGGATGGATTCCACGACCGCGAACAAGCAGGGGCTTGCGCCTGTACAGCCGGACCTGGATCGCATCGACCAGATCCGCTCCATCCGGGATCTCATCGATGTCGTCGCGATCTTCCATAACAGAGAACAGTTCAATGGAGGTCCCTGGTCTCGCGTGCTCTTCTTCGGTCATGTCGAGCAGGACGAGAAGAATAGTGACCGGTGGATTTATAGCCTGTTGCAAAGTGGGACTTCCATGGGTTCCTCTGAGTCCTACTCCTCGACCGATCCGCGTTCGGTCAAGATACAAGTTGCGTTTCGCGAATACCTCTTCAAGACGTTTCTCCGGCTCCAGCACGACAGCGGGAAGGCCCGGGCCAGTGCGGACGCGGTGTACGATATCGAGGCGCAACTGGCCAAGGCGTTCGACCATGGCTATGGATATGAAAAGATAGGGCTCGACGAACTAAGCCGGCTCGCGCCAACGATCGACTGGAACCGTTACCTTCAGCAGATTGGTATTGCCAAGATCGACTCCGTTAATATGCGCAGCCGCCGATTCTATGTGGCGCTGGATTCCCTCCTTCGCACTGTCCCTCTCGAGAACTGGAAGGACTATCTGCGATTTTGGCTCATCAAATTGAACTCGCCATATCTCGACGACGAAGCCCTGGACGACTTCCGCGCCTATGACAGCGCCTACACAGGAGCGGCAGGTCTGCCTCCTCGCTGGAGGATGATCATCCAGCATGAGAAGCGTTGGCTTGGACAACCTTTGGCGCGACTGTTTGAAAAGGAGTACTTCCCCGCGGACGAGAAGGCCCGCTATCAAGCCATGGCGGAGACGATTCGAGATGCGTTCCGGAACCGGATTGCGCATCTGGACTGGATGAGCGACGCCACGAAGCAAAACGCGCTGCTCAAGTTGGCTCACCTGAAGCTCAGTATCGGTTTCCCGGAGAAGTGGACCGATTTCAGCGCCATGCCGCTGCGGCGGGATTCTTATGTCCTGAATGAGATACGGGCAAGCAAATGGTTCCACGATCAGGAGATCAAAAGGCTTAACGCAGCGGTCGACAGAACCGAGGTAGACCTGATTCCGGACATAAGCGATGCAGAATATGATTGGAGCAATAATGAAATGCGGCTTAGACCGGGCGCGGTGATGGCCGTTCCGGGTCTACGCAACGATCAACTCGATGACGCTTTCGTATATGGCTCCACGCCTCTCGGCCATGAGATCTCGCACGCCTTCGACAGCGAAGGAAGGCATTATGACGCCTACGGGAACAAAGTGGACTGGTGGACGGCCGCGGATTCTGCTGCGTTCCTTGTGCGAGCTCAGGTCCTGATTGATGAATACAACGAGTTTATGCCGCTCGACGGTTTACACGTGAATGGGCAGGCGTCGTTGGCTGAAAACATGGCCGATCTGGTGGGCGTCCGTATTACCCTCGATGCGTTCAAGAAAACGGAGCAATTCAAGAAAAACGAGCGTGTCGGTGGATTCACCCCGCTACAGAGATTCTTCCTCGCCTATGCATATGGATTCATGACTCAGGAGAGAACTGAGCTTCTAGCCGGCATGCTGAAGGGCGGTAGCTACGCTCCCGAACGAGAACGGGTCAACGGTGTCTTGATGAACATACCGGAGTTCTACGAGGCATTCAACGTGAAGCCCGGGGATCGAATGTATCGGCCGGAAAGCGCGAGGGTGAAAATCTGGTGACCCGATGCCGGACTCACCCAACTTGAGCTTGGAACAACCCAGGCGCCACCTAATATGGTGTCTAACTGAACCGCAGCGAGCATATTTCTCAACTTAGCAAGGACATTAAGACATGCGTTTTGCACTTGGTGCGCTCGCGCTGATCCTCCTTATTGCCGAGAGCACAGCGGCGCAGCGACTGCCGCCCGGTATATGGTTCAGCTCCCCTTCTCCTGACGGAGCTTCGGCAGATGCACGATTCGAGGTCGAAACCGGGCCGACGGGCACGATGCTTCACTGGGCCCCCTTCGGCAAATCGCCGGTAAGCTGGGGACCGGTCGCATTGGCCCAGGACGGTTCCATCGAATTCAGGTGGGAAGCCAATCCCCCGCTCTCGTGCGCTCTGCGGCGCGCCGACGAACGCAATTACGAAGGCATGTGTCGTGGCTCCGGCCAAATTGACCTGCGGTTGACGTTGAGCAGAAATCAATCGCCGAATGGCCTGGAGTTGCCCGTATCGGAAACCGACTTTCAAATACTGGCCCAGGCGCAAAAAATCCTATGGGGGCCATCAGCTTGGAACCGGCACGACGAGCGTTATTGCGACAACGCCGCGAAACAGAATTCCTGGAGCCTGTTCTGCGCCTTGTATCAAGCGTCCTTCGCTGTGGAGGGGAAATACGTCCACCTTCGCCCGGTGATGGAGGAAGTCAGGGCCGCGGTGAGCGAAGTGAATGGCCGAACTTTGAACCATCAACTGATGGACTACAACAATCTTGAATCGACACAATACGCGGACATCAAGGCAGTCTTTGAGCAGTCGGAGAAACGGCTTCAGACGAGGAAAGCGTGTGCTGAGTCGCCCGGCTCTAATTGGACCATGGATGGCCGCTCCGATCCCAATCCCAAACGGAGGGCGCCGCCGCAGAGCGGCGATGTACCCTCTTGGGGTGAAGGCCTGAACTACACCGTGGACAAGAAAACGTATCGGCTTCGCGAAATCCTTGGCCCAATGGCCAATAACAGCGAGGTACCGGAAGACTGGTTGGCCGCCTCTACTTCGGTCGCGCGACGAAGGTGGGAGCACGATCGTCTTGAGGGCGTGGATGGGAGGGGCAAGCTCTCAAACGGAAATCAATGGCGCTACTTTTCTCTGTGTGGTGAATCCTGGAGCTACTATGACGTGCCCGCGGAGGCTGCCGCCTTTTTCGATCGCGTCATAGATGGCGCTTATTCTGATGGCGGCCACCGATAGCGGCTGCCGGACCAGACTACATCGGACCTTTGCGGGCGGCCTGATGGGTCGCCCCCAGGAAAGGCAAATCAAAGCGGCGGCCTTGCCGCCGCACTACAAGGAGGGGTGAACTAAATTTTAGTCACGCGGGAAGGCACGCTGCACTAGAATGGAACCGCCATGTCGTTCATGCGGGAAGCCATTGGAGTGTTGCTGGCGGGAGGCCAGGGCGAGCGGCTGTGGCCGTTGACGCGGGACCGCGCCAAGCCCGCGGTTCCGTTTGGCGGCACCTATCGCATCATTGACCTCACGCTCTCAAACTGCATCAACAGCGACCTGCGCCGTGTTTACGTCCTGACGCAGTACAAGGCGCTCAGCCTGAACCGGCATATCCGCCGCGGATGGTCGCCCATCATGGGACTGGGCGATTTTATCGAAGTGCTGCCGCCGCAAATGCGTGTCTCGACGCACTGGTATCAGGGCACTGCCGACGCCGTCTATCAAAACATTTACTCGATTGGCAGTGAGCGCTCCAGTTACGTCATCGTCCTTTCCGGCGACCACATCTACAAAATGAATTACCAGAAGATGCTGCAGCAGCACGTGGACGCCGGCGCCGATGCCACCGTGGCGTCGCTGGAAGTAACCGTGGAGGAGGCCGCGAATCGCTTCGGCGTTCTGGAAACGGACAAGGACTGGCGCATCACTGGCTTCGAGGAAAAACCAAAGAAGCCGGCCCGCTCTCGCCTGCATCCCGACAAAGTGAACGCTTCCATGGGGATTTACATCTTCAACACCAATTTGCTGATTCCCATCCTGATTGCCGACGCTGAGGACCCGCAGTCTACGCATGACTTCGGCCGCGATATTCTGCCGAAGGTCCTAGGGAAGTATCGCGTCTATGCCTACAACTTCGAGGACGAAAACCGCCAGGGCCCGCAATACTGGATGGACGTGGGCACGCTGGACGCCTATTACGCGGCCAACATGGATTTGGTTTCCGTCTCTCCAGTCTTCAATCTTTACGATAAGAATTGGCCGCTGCGCACCTGGCAGCAGCAGTATCCGCCGGCGAAATTCGTGTTCAACGATCCCGATCGTATGGGCGCGGCGCTGGACTCCATCGTCTGCCCTGGTTGCGTTATATCCGGCGGGAGAGTGGTTCGCTCGGTCGTTGGCCTCGATGTCCGCGTCAACAGTTTTTGCGAAATTCACAATTCGATCATCTACAACCATGTGAGTATTGGCCGCCACTCGCGCATCCGCAACGCGATCATTGATCGGCATGTAAATCTTCCCGAGAACACAGAGATTGGGTATGACACAGAGGCGGACTCGCAACGATTCCACGTGAGCGAGGGCGGAGTTGTGGTTGTCGTGCGTCAGGAGTCCATGATCGAAGAACCCGAAGAACAGGCATAGACCAGGTTTGCAATTCCAATCAGGAGAGGACATGTCCACAGAGATTGCGCAGGTTCATGGCCGGCAGATTCTGGATTCGCGCGGCAATCCGACGGTGGAAGCGGACGTGGTGCTGGAAAGCGGAGCGATGGGACGCGCCGCGGTGCCTTCGGGCGCGTCCACAGGCGAGCATGAAGCATTGGAATTGCGCGACGGAGATAAATCGCGGTACATGGGCAAAGGAGTGCTCAAGGCCGTCGCACACATCAACACGGAAATTTCCGCCGCAGTGATTGGAATGGACGCAGCCGATCAGCTTGCGGTGGATCGCAAGATGATTGAGGCGGATGGCACACTGAACAAAGGGGAACTCGGCGCGAAAGCGATACTGGCGGTTTCGATGGCCACTGCTCGCGCCGCAGCCGCTGGAAACGACATGCCGCTCTACCGCTACCTCGCGCGATATTCCACCGTCGCGGGCGCAGACACGCTGCCCGTTCCCATGATGAATATTCTGAATGGCGGCGCCCACGCGGACAATTCCGTGGACCCGCAGGAATTCATGGCTATGCCCGTGGGCGCGAGCAACTTCAGCGAAGCCCTGCGTATGGGCACGGAAGTTTTTCACAATTTGAAGGCGGTCCTGCACAAACGCGGATATTCCACGGCGGTTGGCGATGAGGGCGGCTTTGCGCCCAACTTGAAATCCAATGAAGAAGCCCTCGAAGTGCTTCTTGAAGCCATCCAGAAAGCGGGCTACAAGCCCGGCGAGCAGATCGCCATTGCGCTCGATCCCGCGGCGAGCGAGTTTTACGATAAGTCGAGCGGCAAATACATTTTCAAGAAATCAGACAAGTCCGCGCGCACGTCCGAGCAAATGGCGGATTTCTGGGCGAATTGGGCGCGGGAATATCCCATCGTTTCCATCGAGGACGGCATGGCCGAAGATGATTGGGCAGGCTGGAAGCTGCTGACCGAACGCATGGGCTCACAGGTGCAGCTTGTAGGCGACGATTTATTCGTTACCAACACGCAGCGCCTCGCGCGCGGCATCAAGGAGAAAGTGGGCAACGCCATCCTGATCAAGCTCAATCAGATTGGCACGGTGACGGAAACAATTGAGGCGATCGAGATGGCGCGCAAGGCAGGCTATGCGTCAATCGTGTCGCATCGCTCGGGTGAGACTGAGGACACCTTCATCGCGGATTTCGTTGTGGCCATGGGCACAGGGCAAATCAAAACAGGGTCCGCATCCCGCACCGACCGCGTCGCAAAGTACAACCAACTCCTGCGCATCGAAGAGGAGTTGGGCGCCGCCGCGCGCTTCTCGGGACGCAGCGCACTGGCGGTTGGAAAGGCCTGAAGCGCAATGGCCAAGCGACCGCGACCCATCGTATTGACGGTGCTGGATGGCTGGGGCTACCGCGCCGAAACAAAGGGCAACGCCATCGCGCTGGCGCGCAAGCCGAACTATGACGCGCTGCTAAAGAAATTTTCCAACACGCTCATTCACACCTCGGGGCCTTGGGTTGGCCTGCCTGACGGCCAAATGGGAAACAGCGAAGTGGGCCACATGAACATGGGAGCGGGGCGCGTGGTGCACATGGATATCACGCGGCTGGACCTGATGATCCAAAGCGGCGATTTTTTCCGCAATTCGATTCTGCTCGATGCCATGGCGCGCGGCCGCGAACGGCAGCTACATTTGATTGGGCTGTTGAGCGACGGTGGCGTGCACTCGCGCATCGAGCATCTGTTCGCGCTGCTAAGAATGGCGCGCGAGCAAAAAGTGTCACGCGTTTTCATCCACTGCTTCATGGATGGGCGCGACACTCCGCCGAACAGCGGTGTTGATTTCCTGGCGCAATTGCAAAAGGCTATGCGCGAATATGACGTCGGAAGAATCGCGAGCATTTCCGGCCGCTACTATGCCATGGACCGCGATAACCGCTGGGAGCGCATCGAGCGTGCCTATCGGGCCATGGTACATGGCTACGCGCTGCACCAGGACATGAGCGCTGTGGCAGCGCTTCGCGCAAGCTACGAACGCGGGATCACCGACGAGTTTGTGGAGCCGATTGTCATCACCGAGGGAGTGCGACATGGACAATCGGCCGTGCCGGTGGGTTTAATCCGCGATGACGACGCGGTCATCTTCTTCAATTTCCGTGCCGACCGCGCACGCCAAATGAGCCGCGCCCTGGCCGAGCCGGGCTTCGACAAGATCGCGGACGCGCAGCGCCCGAAGAATCTCCTCTTCACCGGCATGACGCTTTACGACAAGACATTCAACTGGATGCGATTTTTGCTCACGCAGGAAAAACTCGAACACATTCTCGCGCAAGTCTTTGCCGAGATGAATTTCAAGAATTTGCGCGTAGCAGAAACAGAAAAATACGCCCACGTGACCTATTTTTTCAATGGTGGAGTGGAAAGGCCTTTCCCCGGTGAAGACCGCATCCTCGTCCCTTCACCAAGGGTGCCCACGTACGATCTGAAGCCGGAGATGAGCGCGGCCGGCATCGCCGATGCGGTCACCAACGCCATCCGCAATGGCGACTTCGACGCCATCATCATGAATTTCGCCAACGCCGACATGGTCGGCCATTCCGGCAAACTCGAACCCGCCATTAAAGCCGTGGAAACCGTGGACGCCTGCCTGGGCCGCATCTGGCAATCCATGCAGGATGCCGGAGACACCGCGTGGATAATCACCGCCGATCACGGCAACGCGGAGACCATGATTGATCCTGTCACGGGCGGCCCGCACACTTATCACACCACCAATCCCGTTCCGCTCATCCTGGTGTCCAACGATGCAAACATAAATCTGCAATCAGACGGCTCGCTCCGCGATATTTCACCTACTCTCCTCGGTGTCCTCGGCATTCAGGAACCAGTGGAAATGACCGGCCGCGACCTGCGCGCCCCACGAAGCAAATGAACATGGACCGTCATATTGTTGACATGCGCCATCGCCTTCCAAGGAGCGTATACTTACTGGAGACTGGGACATTGCCGAGCGGGCCACAAGCACCACTTGGCGGGAGGAATTCCCATGCAATCGATTTCGGTTCCTTTCCGAAGACTCCAAAAGTATCCCTTGGAAACGCGCCAGCGACCCGAGAGCATCGGAACGTTGACGGTCACCGAGAGCCCAATCGCAATCGTTGTCTCAGCGCTTCTCATTTACATGCTTGCGGGGGCCGTCCCATCTACTCAGCCCTTCTTTCTGGGTGTACTCGTTTTCGGCGGACTGACGGGCTTCTATCTTTGGCGGCGTCACCGCTAAGAATCACCACTGCCTTAAATCTTCCTTTGCGGAGTAGTTCCTCCCGATGACTCGCCCCAGTCCGGATGAGACGAAGCTGGTCCTCTGCGTGCAGTTCCGCTTCTCGTTTTGGAGCATCCCCCCTGAATTGCCGGGGGCTATCCGCCAACGCTATCCGCAGATGCGGGTCGTGCATCTCACCAGTTACGACCTTATTCCCGCGGAAATCCCGGACACGGATATTTTTGCAGGCTTCACGCTCACGCCGGATCAACTCACCGCGGCGCGCAAATTGAAGTGGTTCCACGTGACCGCCGCGGGCGTTGCGCAGTTGATGCGGCCCGACGTGCTTGCCAGCGGCGTCACGGTCACAAATTCGCGCGGCATCCACGCCATCCCCATGGCCGAGCACACCATGGGCATGATTCTCTCGCTAGCCAGGAAATTTCCCGCTTCGGTGCGCTACCAGCAGCAACACCGGTGGGCGCAACAGGAAATCTGGGACGCACGTCCAAGGCCAACTGAATTGCAGGGTTCCACAATCGTAATCATCGGGTTCGGAGCTATCGGCACGGAGCTTGCGCGGCGCGCTCGCGCTTTCGGCGTCCGCGTCTGGGCCGTCACGCGATCTGGTCAAGCGGATGCCTCCCTCGCCGACTGGACTTTTCCCGCTACCGACTTGGGGAAAGTGCTTCCGGAGGCTGACTACGTGGTTCTTGCCGCGCCGGACACTCCCGACACGCGGCATATGATCGGTGCACCCGAGCTTGCGGCGATGAAGCCGTCTGCATGTATTGTGAATGTCTCGCGTGGCGGGCTTATTGATGAGTCAGCTCTGGTCGCAGCACTGAAGTCCGGCACCATCGCAGGAGCGGCTCTCGATGTCGCGGAAAATGAGCCGTTGTCACCGGATAGCCCTCTCTGGGATATGGAGAACGTATTCTTAACTCCACACACCAGTTCGGTCAGCGAAAACCTCTGGCCGCGTCAAACCGAGTTAATGCTGGAAAATCTGGACCGGTGGTTCCGAGGGCGCGAGCTCATTAACACGGTAAATTTAGCCCGCGGCTATTAATCGCCCACAGTTGGTTTCGACGCCGTATACCCTTCACGCGAATACACCTGGAACTTCACCTTTTTGCCCTTCTGATTCATCACGGTGAGAGGCCCGCCATCCGGAGCCACCAATTCCACTTTGATCTTGTGGTATTTGCCGTCTAGATTGTTCGCCGCGAATCCCAAGCTGTATTGGCTACGCAGGCTGGTCGCCACATCTCGCATGATTTCCGGGACTTCGGCGGTAAAATTGGGGTTCCAGACGTTGCCCCCTGTCAATTCCGCGAAAGCTCTGAGCTGGTTTTGAGCCTGCTGCGCGTTAATATTGCCGATCGTTCCGAAGGAGTTTTGGAAAATCTGGGTCAGCCCGATGGAATAGATGGACACATCGGATTTCTTTACAATTTTGAGCGTATCGTCGAGCGTGTGCTTGCTAAACGTGTCGAATCCGGTAGCGAGTACCAAAATCGCCTTCTTGCCTTTGACGTCATGAACCCGGTCCAGCGTCTCCGTCAACGCATCAAAAATGCACGCCTCGCTGAACAGCGGGACCTGCATGTGCTGGAGCGCGTCCATCACTTCATTCGGGTCATGCGTGAAATCCACATCTACCCGCATATGCAGATCGAAATCCTCCAGAGCGATCCAATCATCTTTCTTCAGATTTCGCAGGAATTCCGGCGCCCAGTAGCGCGCCACCATGGCCGTGAAATTCCACGTGGCCATGCTGGACCGGAATTCCAGAAGCATCACAATCGTGATCGGCGCCTCACCCGCTGCCGTGAAATTGGTAATGATCTGCGGCTTCCCATCCTCCAGAATGCGGAAATTCTCTTTCTTTAAGTCGCGAAGGAAATTACCTTCATTGTCGGTGACCACCGCATCCACGTTCACCACATTGGAGCTCACGCTGATCTGGACATTATTGGGATTGGCAGGCGCCTGCTGGCCTTGTTGTGCAGGGGGCGTCGTCGACTGCTGCTGTTGGCGCGGTGCTGCCGCCCGGGCAGACACGTCACTCATCGGAATTGCCACAACCGCAATGGATAATCCCAGGATGATGGCTAGTAAAATTGCGCGTCGCATGGTTCCCCCTTCGGAAGGCTGCCTACACCTAAACTTGGATGCTGCCACGAATCCCACCGTTGTTCAATCGTACTTCGATTTTACCCCTCAAACGTCCAATCAATCCGCATTTATTCCCACGCGACGGTGGCATTTCGCGTCAGCGAAGCTCCGTATCCACCGTGCTACTATAAATCACTCATGAATGAAAAGGTTTCCAGACAGGGAGGAAGCTGGATGCTTCACCGTTCTTGCCGTTCACTCACTTTGCTCTTATTCCTGGTTCTTTTCGCTATGCCTGGGGCAGTCCTTGCTCAGGCCCCTTCAGCTCCAACGCAGGGGAATTCATCCAGCCTCGGCACGCTTCCCGATGAAGCGTTCGCCTGGCTCGAGGGTCTGGTCCGCATCAATACTACAAATCCCCCGGGCAACGAATTGGCCGCCGCAAATTATCTCGTCGCCATTCTCGAAAAGGAAGGCATCGCCCATGAAGTCCTGGAAATCACACCCGGCCGCGGAATCGTCATCGGGCGTTTGAGTTCCTCCGCCATTCCCGATCCGTCCAAATCGCTCCTCCTCCTCGCTCACCTGGACGTCGTCGGCGTGACCCGCGAAAAATGGTCTGTGGACCCTTTTGCCGCGGTCTCCAAGGACGGGTACCTCTACGGCCGCGGCACAATTGACGACAAGAGCCTGGTCATCGCCAACCTGGCCGCCATCGTTGCGCTCAAGCGCGCCAACACCCAACTCGACCGCGACGTCATTTTCCTTGCTGACGATGACGAAGAGCAGTTCGGCGACAGCAGCCTCAAGGTCGTTATCGCCAAATATTGGGACAAAATCGCCGCCGGCTTCGCTTTGAACGAAGGCGGCCCCGTAATCATGAAAAACGGGAAGGTGCTCTACGTCGGCATCCAAACCGCCGAAAAGGTCCCCATCAATGTGACCGTCATCGCCACGGGCACTTCGGGCCACGCTTCTCAGCCCCGCCCCGACAACGCTGTCGTCCATCTCTCAGAGGCCATCGCAAAAATCGGCGCCTATCAGGCGCCCATGAAAATGACCTCGGTTGTGGAACGTTATTTCGAGCAACTCACCAAAGTGGAAGACGACGAAACGTCCAAATGGATTCGCGCTCTGGAAATGCCCGAGCGCCGCAGCCTGGCCGACAAGCGCATCTCCGAGATGAGTCTTATTTGGAACGCCATGTTACGGGACACGGTTTCCCCCACCATGCTAACAGCTGGCGTCCGCGCCAACGTGATCCCTTCCGAGGCTCGCGCCAATCTGAACGTCCGGCTTTTGCCCGGCGATTCTCTCAACGATGTTTTGCCCGATCTGAAGAAACTCGTAAACGATCCGCAAATTAGATTTGAGGTCGCGCCCGACCAGGGTGTGCCCTCGCCGCCCTCTTCGCTCGATTCGCCGCTCTACCATTCCATCGAACGCGTGAGCGGCCAGGCTTTCCCGGGCGCCGCAGTTGTGCCCTATCTGAGTCCCTTTTCTACGGATTCCGCGCAGCTCCGCCTGCACAACGTGCAGGCCTACGGCCTGCTTCCCTTTCCTCTCACGGATGAGGACAATCTGCGTTTTCACGCTGATGATGAGCGCATCCCTATCGATTCCTTCCGCAAAGGGATCGAGTTTTATTCGCGTATCGTGAATGATTTCGTCGCCCGGAAACAGTAATCTGTTCTCCTGGCCATCCACATGGAGTTCCGCCGATCCAAAATCGTCTGCACCCTCGGCCCCGCCACCGACTCCGCCGGGCTGATTGACCGTCTCCTGCGCGCCGGAATGGACGTGGCCCGGCTCAACTTCTCCCATGCCACGCACGACTGGCACGCGAGGACCATCGCGCGCCTGCGCGCGGCTTCCGGACGGCTTCAAAAACCCATCGCCATTCTTGCCGATCTTGGTGGCCCGAAAATTCGCACCGGCGCCCTTGCGGGCGGCACACGAGTCATGCTCCGCGCGGGCCGGCCTTTTACAATTTCCACCGACGGCCGCCTGGGGGACGCATCCGGCGTCTCCACATCGTTCAAGCCGTTGCCCCGCGAAGTCCGCCGCGGCAGCCGTATCCTGCTGGCCGATGGATTGATTGAATTGCGCGTGCAATCCGTGCGCAGGAATGAAGTCGTCTGTGAAGTGGTCAACGGCGGCGAGCTTGGCGAGCACCAGGGCATCAATCTCCCTGGTACGGAATTGAAAGTCCCCTCGCTTCTGCCCAAGGATTATGACGACCTGGCCTTCGCTCTCAAGCACGGGGTAAACTAC
>Ga0070733_10000120_pt1 | contig 71225 bp, 71 predicted proteins | sample Coa_R1_9_FD_66450 | JGI IMG/M metagenome (GOLD analysis project Ga0070733, IMG submission 66450) | Surface soil microbial communities from Centralia Pennsylvania, which are recovering from an underground coalmine fire - Coalmine... | ecosystem: Environmental > Terrestrial > Soil > Unclassified ... | reverse complement strand
GACCTGACCACAATCAGCGAACAACCGGAGGCAGCGTAATAGCAAGTTGATACTTCAACCGCTCAACTCGTCGCCTGGCCGATGCTTACTGCTTTTCCACCACTTGACCGACACTACCCAATCTACCAGCCGCAATACTTAATCGATTCTCTTCCAGCTTTAAGCCCTCTAATGCCCAAAGCCTATAGATGACCTTATTGGTTGAGAAGACAAATTCTGGACAACTCCGGAAAATCATTCTCCGAACAGCCCCCGGCCCGCTCTTAGTTCTTGATTACCGCGTTGTCAGCTAATCTATTCCCCCCTTGTCGTACATCGTTCTATCTCCGATCGCGCGCCGCGACGATTGACGATCGCACGGCCACAGCGCGCCTTGCTTTCGAACTTGACAACGAGCCGATAACCACTACATGTGGACAGTTGAACATCTTCACAACCCCACATATCGGCATGAGGACATGTCCAAAAAGGTCACGGTAATTGGCGTTATCGGCCAGAAAGGCGGCGGCGGCAAAACCACCATCGCTATAAATCTGGCCGTGGCGGCCGCAAGGCAAAAACTGGCGGCGGTCATAATCGACCTCGACCAACAGACGAACTCAGCCAAATGGCGCCGACGCAGGTCGGACAACGTCGCGGTCGTGCCCACTACTGCGGGTCGAATCCAGGCAACCATCCAAACCGCCGTCACTCACAGTGCCGAATTCATCGTGATCGACTCGCCCGGCCACAATGACAGCGCGGCGACGGAAGCCGTGCGAGCCTCCGATCTCGTAATCCTGCCGGTGGAACCGCAAATGTTTCACTTCGATACCATGCCGGCGATGCGAGATATCGTCCGCATCGGCGGCGACAAGCCTACGTGGCTTGTCGTCAACAAGCTGCACCCCTCAGCCTCGGCACTGGCTGAGAGGCTCAAAAAGATAATCTTTGACACGTATTCTGTTCCCGTTTGTCCGGTGCACTTAAGCCGCTTTGACATTTACGCGACCTCGGCGGACGTGGGCCTGACGCCCGAAGAACAGGATTCAGGCAGCCGGGCTGCGCAGGAAATCCGCGCGCTCTACAAGTTCATAAATCAACAAGTCAACAAGTTGAGAAGTCCACATGTCCAAAAAAATGATGGGCTTGCAGCAAGCGCTTAACAGCGCGGCGACTGCGCAGACAGCAAGGCCGGAAAAGCCACCCCTACAACCTAAGCCCGCGCCCGATAGTACAACCAAGCCGCAAGGGAAGGCCCCGAGCCGGCAAGGTAAGGAGAACATCGGCACCTGGCTTCATCCCGATTTCAAGAAAAGCTTACGCCTCGTTCAGCTTCGCAAGTCCGACAAGGTTTATCTCGATGACCTCGTCGCCGAAGCCCTCAATGACCTTTTCCTGAAGTACAACGTTCCGACGGTTAACCACGACTAACTGCGGACATGTCAACATGCCGATATGTTCACATGTCGGCATGTCTAGGGGCATGGCAGTATCGAACCTTTCTCCTATGAGCGATCTTCATGCTGCGGTCGTCTTCTTGCTTGCATGCAGATATGATAATTTATCAATCAGCCGGGAGAACCCGGCCCATACATGAAGACATTTGGAGAATTAATCGCGGAAGGGCGGAAGCGCGCAAAACTGACCCAACGTGAGTTTGCCCAGCGCATCAAGATGGAGGACGGGCGGCCGATTTCCGCACCGTATCTCAACGATCTCGAGCACAACCTCCGCAAACCGCCCCGCGCCCATCTGATCGACCAATTCGCTGCCGAGCTGAATCTGGAAGGGGACCTGCTCTATTTTGCAGCGAGCCGCCTGACGCCAGATATCGAGCCGAAGGACGCATCCGAGGATCAGGTGCTTGCGGCCTATCGGGCATTCAGGAAAGAGCTCCAGCTGCCTGCGAGAAAGATCGCAAAACCGCGATCGTCCGCACCGAAGCGGTGAAATTGCGCCAAGGGCTGATTCCTTCTTGTTGGGGAGCGAGAGGTTTGTTAACATATCTGCATGCAAGCGGGCACGCCGGAAACCGGAATTAAAGCCCCGCTTGCCTTGCCCATGGCCACTCAGCCCATCATTGCTCCATGTAGCCCGAAACCCTATCTCTCGATTCGTGAGCTCGCCGGGTTCACCCCTTGGAGCGAACAGGCGATCCGGACGATGATGGCAAAGGGCATCTTCCGCGAAGGGGAGCACTTCTTTCATGTCGGCCGGCGCCCGGTCTTTAAATGGGAAGCCGTCGTGCTCTTTATCGAGCGCGGCAACGAACGCGTCGAAGTTTGCATACCCCTACGGCGCGGAGGGTTCGTAGGTGGCTCGCAAGCCTAGAAGGAGCCGACGAGGATGCTGGATCGAAGCGAACCGTAGCGGGTTGCTGCGGCTACGCTTCCGCTGGCGACTACCCGCATTGTCGGGTCTGCATAAGTTCTCGGAGACCACGAGCCTGCTGGATACGGCAGATAATCGAGTGCTGCTGGCGAAACAGGCCGCCATCGTCGGCGCGGAGATTCAGGCCGGCAAGTTCGATTACTTGCGCTGGTTTCCTAACGGGAGCAGGGCAGGGGCATTCGGGCCGCAGAAACTCCCGCCGAGGTCGCTTACTCCCCAACACGTCACAATTGGCAATTACTTCCCTTCGTGGGTAGAGCGAAAGGTCCCTCCTCTCGTGCGTACATCCCGTGCGCGGGATTACCGCAGGCATTTTCAAACCTACATTCTCCCGTTTGTGCAAAACCTTAAGCTCGCTGACCTGTCGGTCGACGATCTCGAATCCCTGAAAAAGCGATTGCTCGTGGAGCGGGGCTTAAGCCTCAAGACGGTTCGCAATGTGATCGACGCGTCGTTGCGAGCAATGATCCGCGATGCGCGCAAATCCGGGATTAACTCCGCTTTTCCCTTTGCGGACGTGGAATGGCCCAGACAAGTCGTGCCCGGACCCGATCCGTTTACGGAAGAGGAGCGGGACCGCTTACTTGAATATTTCGAGCACAAACGCTGGCGGGTAGGGCGATCGTCCGGCTCGTACAGAACAGCGACTTATTTTCCGTATTACGCCTTCCTCTTCACCCTTTTCTACACCGGCTTGCGCCCCTCGGAGGCTGTCGCGCTCAGGATTAAATCCCTCGATTTAGCGCACCACGCCTTATTCATCGAACGTTCGCGGTCTTTAGGCGCCGAGGCCGCTCCGAAAACATCGGCTGCAGCCCGGCTGGTCCGGCTGACACCCCGTAACGTCCAAGTCCTGCGGCAGCTGCAGGAGCCGTTGGCAGAACCCGATGATTACGTGTTCAAAAACATCCTCGGCGCACCCATCGAGCAACGGAGCTTCTACAACTTATTCCGCGCAGCTCAACGGCGGCTTGGTATCCGCTTGCGGGACCTCTACGCCACGAAAGACACGTACGTCTCTGCCGCACTCACCCGCGGGGTCAATCTGACCTGGCTCTCAGAGCAAACCGGGGTCGCCGACATCACGCTGCGCAAACATTACGGGAGGTTCATTCATTCGGACGTTGCGGACACCCTCGAACTTGCCAAGATCGAAGCGACCGCTACGGAAACGGTGCACTTTGCCCCTCGTTTGCCCCTCGCGGAGAGTGCTCTTGGTAAAGATGCCTTAATCTACAAGGAAAAATTGGTGGAGCAGAAGGGATTTGAACCCTCGACCCCCACGTTGCGAACGTGGTGCTCTCCCAGCTGAGCTACTGCCCCACCGAGCGAAGTATCTTACGCCAGCGCTTGAGCAGAGCCAACGCCCCGCGACAATAAGCTGCGGTCGAAGCGTCCGGCCATGAAATGGGTGAGGCGTCCGGGATTTTTGGACGCCTCATCTTGTTCGATTGCGCTGGTTCGATTCGCGCCGGTCCGCCGCGAAACGAACCTACGCGCTCTTCGATCTATTCAACCACGAGGCCTTCAAAATTATCCGATTCGCGCCAGTGCGCGAGCATTTCGTAAAAGGCCACCGCACCCTGCGGATATTGAGAATCAAGAAAACCCTGCTTGGAGTTTTGCCCCTCGCCGTTGTAGTAGCCGGGCGGCAGGTGTTCTGATAATCGGTGATGAAGCTCGGTCCGGTCACGATCTTGACCCATTCCGCCTCGGCCTCGGGAGTCGGTTCTACCGACTTCGCTTCGCGCGCCTTCACTTCGTTGACGACGTGAGCGATGTGCGTCGCCTGCCCCTCGAGCATATAGGTGAAGTTCGGGTCCTCATCCCATTCTTCCAATAATCCGAGAGAGGCCGGCCATTGCGGCCGAAAACCTCGAACTCAGCGCGCCGCGTGTATGAAGTTCCGACCTCGAAGCCGGTCGCGAAGATGAGGCAGTCAACTTCGTATTCGACGCCGTCCACTACCACCGCGTTCTCAGTCGCACGCAAGCGCTTGGCGCGTTCCGCCGCATAGCGTTGGCGCACTTCCGCTGGGTCGAAGCCTAACTGTTCGGGGGTGGGATTCCGCTCGGGCTGCCGTTGGATGCGGATTGCACTTCACTCATCGCGCTGCACTCCTCTTGATCCGTAATGCCGCTGTGCCTGCCGGCCCAATCTACTTCATGTCGATGTCAATCGACATGCTCCACACAGACCCTTTCTTAGCCCCCAAAACTGGCGGCGACGACGCGCTGATGGCCGGCGAGATCCTTGATCGTTGAAAGCGCCGTGGCGCTCCGGTCCTCGAATATGCTGATTATTGCGGCCGCCTGATCCGCCCCGACCTCGACCAAGAGCTGGCCATCGGAGCTCAGGTACGAGTGGAGCTCCGCGGCGATACGGCGATAAAAATCAAGGCCGTCCGCGCCGCCGTCGAGCGCAATGAGCGGTTCGTATTCGGCGATCTCGGGCGCGAGCGCCGCGAGCTCTGACCGCACGATATATGGCGGGTTCGAGACTACGAGATCGAACCGCGCCGCCATGTCGCCGATTGCAGGCCAGAGATCGGACGGCTCGAAACGGATCCTATCGGCGACGCCATGGCGGACGGCGTTGCGCGCAGCGACCGCGAGGGCCGCGCGGGAGATGTCGGTGGCGACGATTTCGACGCGCGGCTCGTTGACCGCGAGCGCGATCGCGATCGCGCCTGATCCGATTCCCAGCTCAAGCACGCGCATGACCGCACGAGTTTTGCCTCGACGCAGGGTTTCGAGCGCGGCGGCGACGAGGGTTTCGGTCTCGGGTCGCGGGATCAGGACGGCGGGGTTCACCTCGAACTCGAGCGAGAAAAATTCCTTCCGGCCCGTGATATAGGCGAGCGGTTCGCGCGTTGCGCGCCGCGCGACGAATGCCTCGAATCGATGCTGCGCAGCGGCCGGAAAATGCCCGGCGAAGATCAGGACTTGCGCGCGCGCGATTTCGAGCGCTGCGGCGGCAAGGATTTCGGCGTCGAGACGCGCGCTCTCGATCCCGGCGGCCGTCAGCGCCGCGGCCGCGGCACGGATCGCGAAACTGACCGAATGCTCAACTCTGATCGGCGGCCTCATGCAGCTATAAGCAATTCAGAGAATTCCTCGACATCAATCTCGACGAGCCGACGCAAGACGCCATCGCCGTTGTCACCGATTCTGTCTATTATGCATGTTAAGTGTTTGCTCGACGGGTCACGAAAACGATCGCGGAAACTTAACCGCCGAGACGGCATGGCTAATGGAACTCCGGAGCACAGTGCGATTGAGTCCCGAGCGTGCGCCGTGAAAAACTTTAACACAGTCATGCGGGCGAAAGCGTAAAGCGATTCGCATAGCGTTTTGCTTTAGCCGGCAGGACTGGATGGGGATGAGTCGCGAGTGGATGGCTCAGGCGTAGCGAGGGGTCACGATGGATGATGCAGCGCTGGGCAGCGGCGGCGAGGTTGGGGCGTTTCCGATCGCGCAGCCGGCGCCGAAATACGATCTCTCGGCGCCAGAGCTTTATCTCAATCGCGAGCTGACTTGGCTGAACTTCAATCGGCGCGTGCTCGCAGAGGCCGAGGACGCGCGCAACCGGCTGCTGGAGCGGGTCAAGTTTCTGGCGATCAGCGCCTCCAATCTCGACGAGTTTTTCATGAAGCGCATCGGCGGCCTCAAACAGCAGGCCGCCAGCGGCGTTCAGGATCTGACGCCCGACGGTCATAGCCCGGCCTGGCAGATCGCCCGCAGTTACGAGCAGGTGCGCGAGCAGGAGCGGCTTCAGCAGGCGGTCTTCAAGCGTTTGCTGGCGGAGCTCGCCGGTTTCGGTATCGAGATTTTGAGCTATGCGAGCCTGACGCTGAGTGAGAAGACGGCGCTGCGTCACAACTACTTTGCTAATGTGTTTCCGCTGATTACGCCACTCGCGATCGACCCGGCGCATCCGTTTCCGTTTGTTTCAAATCTCTCGTTGAACCTGCTGGTCAGCCTGCGCGGAATTCCCAAGGCGGGCGCGACTGACGGTGAAGGCGCGGCGCCGGAGCTCTCTCTGTTTCGGGTGAAAGTGCCGGTGGGCAGCGGGTTGCGGCGTTTTCTGCGCGTCGGCGAGACGCATCGCTTCGTCGCGTTGGACGAAGCGATCGCGAACAATCTGGATTTGCTCTTTCCGGGCGCCGAGATTGCCGCAGTCGAGCTGTTCCGCGTGACGCGCAACGCCAATACGGAGCAGAACGAGGAGGAGGCCGAGGACCTGCTAGCGCTGATCGAAACCGAACTGCGCGACCGCCGGGTCGCGCCGATCGTGCGGCTGGAACTGAGCGATCATTTTGATCCGGTGCGGCGCGGGATGCTCGCTGCGGAACTGGGACTCGACGAGCGCGCGGACGTCTTCGAGAGCGGCGGGATGCTGGCCGTGCGCGACCTGATGGAGCTGACGGCGCTCGACATTCCTGAACTGCGCGACCCGCCGCATCATCCAGTGGACCATCCGCGGCTGCGCGAGAAGCGCAACATTTTCCATATTATCCGCGAGGCCGGCGCGATCCTGCTCGAGCATCCGTATGAATCGTTTTCAAGCTCGGTCGAGCGCTTTTTGCGCGAGGCCAGCACCGATCCGAAGGTGCGCGCAATCAAGATGACGCTGTACCGCACTTCGCACGACGCCAGCCTGCTCGAATATCTGCTCGACGCCGCGCGCAACGGCAAGCAGGTCGCGGTAGTGGTCGAGTTGAAGGCGCGTTTCGACGAGGCGGCCAATATTCGCTTCGCCAATCAGCTCGAGGATTTCGGCATCCACGTCGTCTATGGCGTCGTCGGCCTCAAAACTCATTGCAAAGTGATCCAGGTGGTGCGCGAAGACTATACCGGGCTGCGCCGCTACGCCCATATCGGGACGGGCAACTACCATCCCGGGACGGCGCGGCTGTACGCGGACTTTGGGCTGCTGACGGTGGACGATCAGATCGGCCACGATCTCACTGAGCTGCTCAACTACCTGACGACCGGCTACCGGCCGGGACGTTCGTATCATAAATTACTGGCCGGTCCGGCGCTGCTGAAGCGCTCGTTGATCGAGCGGGTCGAACGCGAGATCGAGCTCAAACGCCGCAGCCCGGCGATGGATTGCCTGATTCAATTCAAGATGAACGCGCTCGAGGACGTCGACGTTACGCGGGCGCTCTATCAGGCTTCGCGCGCGGGCGTCAAAGTCGATCTAATCGTACGCGACACCTGTCGGCTGCGCCCCGGTCTGACGGGAGTTTCGGAAAACGTGCGGGTGGTGAGTATCATCGGGCGCTTTCTCGAACACGGCCGTATCTATTACTTCCGCAACGGCGGCGCCGAGGAGTATTACATCGGTTCGGCCGATTGTATGACGCGCAATCTCGAGAGCCGGGTGGAAGTGGTCGCGCCGGTTGAGAGCCCGAGTTTGCGCAGCGAATTGCGCGCGGTGATCGACGCCCAATTGCAGCCGAATCGATGCCGCTGGGTAATGCAGGCCGACGGTAGCTATACGCACGACGCTTCGGACGAAAGCTGCCAGCAATTGCTGATCGACCTCGCCGAGCGCTCTCGAAAACAGCGCCAGCGCAAGCGCCGTGGCTTCGCGCGGCGCAACCTGAAAAGCTAATCCCAGACGCCGGTAACGCGCCTGTCACGCGTGCGGATCTTTGCGTGCCCCAAGCGTGCGCGCGCAAAATCCTGTGGCTCATCGGCTGCAAGGGGAGCTCGATAATGGCGGAATACGACTACGACCTGGTAGTGATTGGTTCGGGACCGGCCGGTCATCATGCGGCGATCCAGGGGGCCAAGTTACGCAAGCGCGTGATGATCGTCGAGCGCAAGGCGATCGTCGGCGGCATCTGCGTCAATATCGGAACGATCCCGAGCAAGACCATGCGCGAAGCCGTGCTCTACCTGTCGGGCTATCGCGAGCATGGGGTCTACGGCGAATCCTACAAGGTGAAGGAAAAAATTACACTGGCGGATCTGCTGATGCGCGTGGATCCGGTGGTGCGCCACGAGATCGACGTGATGCGCCATCAGTTGCTGCGCAACAATATCGAATTGGTCCACGGCGATGCCGCTTTCGTTGACGCGCATACGCTGACGTTGAATTTCGGCGAGGGCCGCGGCCAGCGCAATGTGACGACGCAGTTCGTCCTGATCGCAACCGGCACCGAGGCGACGCGCGATCCCTTCCTGCCCGACGACCTCACCTGCGTTTATTCCAGCGACAACATCCTGCGCATGACCGAACTGCCGCAGACCCTGGCGGTGGTAGGGGCCGGCGTGATCGGCTGCGAGTACGCGAGCATGTTCGCGGCGCTGGGGGTGCGCGTGACGGTAGTGGACAAGCGGCCGCGCCTGCTGCCGTTCGTTGACGCCGAGGTGATTGAGGCGCTGCATTACCATTTGCGCGAGAAGCGCGTGATCCTGCGGCTCGGCGAAGAGGTTAACAACGTCGAGGTCATCGAGGAGGGGAACGGCAAGCGCGTCAAGACCAGCCTGGTCAGCGGCAAGCAGATCATCAGCGACAAGCTGCTGTCGAGTGTCGGCCGCACCGGCGCGACGCATAGCCTGCGGCTGGAAGCGGCAGGACTGGCCGCCGACGTGCGCGGGCGGCTGGCGGTGAATCAGGTGTTTCAAACCAGCGTGCCGAATATCTATGCCGCGGGCGACGTCGTCGGCTTTCCGAGCCTGGCCTCAACCTCAATGGAGCAGGGGCGGTACGCCGCCTGTCACGCCTTCGGCCAGGAGACGGTGCACGCGCGCGCTGTTCCCCTACGGCATCTACACGATTCCGGAGATTTCTTTCGTCGGTAAGACCGAAGAGGAATTGACCGAACAGAATGTGCCGTACGAGACCGGCAAGGCGCCGTATCGCGAGCTGCCGCGCGGCCAGATCGTCGGCGACAGCATCGGCTTTGTGAAGCTGCTGTTTCATCGCGAGACCCGCGAGCTGCTGGGCGTCCACATAATCGGCGAGGGCGCCGTCGAGCTCGTGCATATCGGGCAAGCGGTGCTGGCGCTGGGCGGCAAGGTGGATTATTTCTCACACCGTGTTCAACTATCCGACGCTCGCACAATGCTACAAAAATGCCGCGTTCGACGGCCTCAACCGCCTCGCGAGTTGAGAGCTGAGTCGGTCCCTCTATCTTTTACCTCGGAGTAGGGAACGCGTGCCGCCGGCTGATCCCTTAATTCACTGGCGTGAGTTTTATGCGTTGATCGGCGGCGCAGCGGCGACGCTCATCGGTCTGATGTTTGTTACGGCGTCGATCGGCGCCGGCGTCATCAGCGGTGAGCGACGAATCGGCATCCCGCTTTTTCTGTCACCGACCGTGGTGCATTTCGGGGCGGTGCTGGTGGTCTGCCTGATCGGCACGATACCGACCGAGAGCCGGGTATCGCTCGCCATTCTTCTGCTGCTCGGAGGGCTGTGTGGGCTCGGCTATGCGTTCTCGGTTCTGCGCCGTATGCGCAAGCATGGGGTGACGGTGAAGATCGACCTAATCGATCGGCTTTGGTACGCGCGCCTGCCGATCCTCGGTTACCTATTGGTCTGCGCCGCGGCACTCGGTTTCGCGACGCGCCGTGAAGGCAGTCCGAATCTGCTGGCGCTTGCCGTGATTCTGCTGCTCCTCGCGGGCATCCGCAACGCCTGGGATATGACCGTCTGGATTACCGAACGCCGTCAAGGTTAGTCTGCGGCCATGGCTGACGAGAATGCATCGGCGAGCCGATTCGCGCGTCTGACTGCGATCGTGCGCGAGCTGCGCGCGAAGTGCCCATGGGACCGCGAGCAAACCCTCGCGAGCCTCGGCAAGCATCTGATCGAGGAAGCCTACGAGGCCGCCGACGCGATCGTGGATGGCGCGCCCGAAGCGATCGCGGACGAGTTGGGCGATCTTGTGACGCAGGGAATTTTCGCAGCGATTATCGCGGAACAGGAAAAACACGCTTCCCTTGAGGCAATTCTTGATGGGGCCGCCGAGAAGCTGATCCGGCGGCATCCGCATGTTTACGCTGGGGCGCCGGCGGCGAATGCGGACGAGGTCATCGCCAACTGGAGCCGGATCAAGCAAGAAGAGCGCAGGAGCCGTGGCGCCAGTTCGGCGCTCGACGGCGTGGTGCGCGCGCTGCCCGCGCTGATGCGCGCAGAGAAGCTCGGTGCGCGGGCTCGCGATGCCGGCATGGACTGGGCGGATATCCACGCGGTGCTCGCCAAGGTGCGCGAGGAGATGGACGAGGTGGAGGGGGCGCTGGCGCGCAACGACGCGGACGCGGCGGCTGAGGAGTTGGGCGACATGCTGCTCGCGCTCGCTAATGCGCCGCGCTTCGTGGGCCATAGCGCCGAGGAGACGTTGCGGCGGGCCTGCGACAAGTTCACCCTGCGCTTCGGCAAGGTCGAGTCGCTGGCCGCGAGTCGCGGCGTCGTGCTCACGCAACTCGACGCGGAACAGCTCGACGAATTGTGGCAGGCGGCTAAGCGCTAGGGGAGCCTTCGCAGAAGTTAAGGTGTGGATTTTGCCGGGCGGCCGCAATTAAAGGATCAGGGATTCCTTGCTACCCTCAGATGACAAAAGTGACTTCGTGCTCGAGAACGCAGCAACGTCGGAATTGACCGGGGCGGCGGCCACTGTTAAAGGTTACGGGTCATGCCGCATATTCCAGTTCATCCCTCAGCCGAGAAGCGCCATCGCCAGAGCGTCAAGCGTCAGGCGCGCAATCGGGTAATCAAAACACGCGTCCGCACGGCCGCCAAGAACGCCGCCGAAGCGATCGCGGGCAGCGATCGCGAGAAGGCGCAGACCGCGTTGCGTACCGCCGCGAGTCTGCTGCAGAAGGCCGCCAGCAAAGGCGCGATTAAGCGCAACACGGCCGCGCGTAAAATCGCGCGCCTCTCCCGCCGGCTCCATCGCGCACAGGCGGCAGCGACTACCTGAGTTCCGGCGCCGCGAACTTGCTTCAGGCGCCGCCAGGCGTAATCAAATCGAGCAGCATCGCGGCGATCGCTGACTCCCGCTCCTTCAGCAGACCCGCTTTGAAGCGCTCGTCGAGCGCGCAGGCGCGGCTGTGCGCCGCGCGCAGCGCGACGAGTCCAAGGATGCGCGCGCCGGCGATCGCGCGCGTCATCATCGAGCTAGAGGGTGGCAGGCCCATCACGCTCGCGATCGCCGCCGGGCTCTCGCGCCGCGCCAGCATCGTGGCGGCAAGCAGCATCCGCCGGATCAGTGGAATTATTTCGACCGCGAGCAATTCGATCGGATCGCGGCCGGTCTGGATCGCGCGGCTCAAAAGGCCGAGGGCTTCGTTGGCGTTGCCGCGCGTGATGGCGTCTGCGAGCTCGAACAGGTCGGGGACCCGGCTCGCGCCCGAGGCGTCGAAGTCTTTGGCTGCCAGCGTCTGACCCTCGCGAGCTGTGATCGCCGCGCGATTGATCGCATTGGCGGCGGCGCAGAGGTCGCTGCCGTGACGTGCTCCCAGCAGCTCAATTGCGGAAGGGGCGAGCTTGAGGCCGGCGTTACGTGCGAAGAGCTCGGCATACTGTGCGAGCTGATTGTCGAAAGGGCGCGCACAATTGACCGCCACGCCGCGAGCCTCGAAGAGCCGGCGGAGCTTTGCCGGCGCTTGGTCGCGCTCGCAGACCAGGGCGAAGCGCACCGACGCGGGCAGCCGCTCGAGTGCGGCAATGAGGGCAGGCTCGCCGCCGGCGTCCGCGCCGCGGGAGCGATCTTCGGCAACATCTTTGGCCACTTCTTCGGCGCCGCCGCGCTCGCGCCAGGCGCGCGTCATGCGGCAGACAACCAGGCGTTTCGGCGCGAACAGATCGCCGCTTTCAAGCTCACCCGTGATCGCGCCGAGATCATCGCCGCCGCCGAGCTGAAAAATGCGGCGGGCGAAGCCTTCGCCGGCCAGACGCCGGCGTAGCGCATCGAGCGCGTACTCGCGGATGAAGACTTGCGGCCCGGCGAGCGCGACTAAAGGAGGCGGCGGGCGCTCCTGAGCGAGGGCGCGCAGGAAGACGAGGGCGGTTTCAGCCGGCACGGCGCGGTGGCTCGGAGCCCTCGAGCATGGCTAGAAGCCTTCACTCATCGAGGCGTAAAGATTCTGCGCCAGCAACTGCATCATCTCGCCCCGCCCGAAACTGCGCTGGGTCTGCGCCAACTGCAGATCGGGCAGCTTGGCGATATCCTGAGCGCGAAGGTTTTGTTGCAGAAAATACGGCGAGGTCGTGATGACCGCTCCGGCTACTACCGGAATCTGCTCGCCGGCATTGATCCCGCTGGATTGCCAAATCACTTGATGGGTGTGCGCATCGGTGAGCTTGGCGTTGGCGCCAATTGACTCCGTGTACGTGATCGGTTCGCCGACGGCGTTGGTGGCGAGCGGAATTGATTGCAGAGTGAGGACTTCGCCGGTCAGCACGAGGTCGGCGTCCGCGGAGGCGTCGACCACCGCCAGCCGCTTGCGATCGGCGATCTCGTCCTTGATATAGCGCATGAGCTGATCGTCGAGTCCGGTGTACTGAGTGTGGTTGTCAAATTTTTCGACGTAAATAGTTTTAGCTTGCGGCGGAAGGCTGCTGCCCGCCGCGCCGAACTGATAGCCGCAGCCGCCCGCCGCCACGACGATCAGAGCGGCGATCGCGATCAGCGCGCCGATCCGATCACGCCTTAGGCGGTTTCGCCGATTGACGCTTTTCACCCTTATCCTTGAGCGCGAGCCGCGTTGCGACCTGGTCGAGCACGCCGTTGACGAAGCGTCCGGATTGGTTGTCGCCGTACGCCTTGGCGAGTTCGATGGCCTCGTCGATCGTGACGCGGGCGGGAATGTCATCGAGGCGGAGCAGCTCGTATATCGCCATCCGCAGAATGTTGTGATCGACGCGTGAGAGCCGGCCGATGGACCAATGCTCGAGCGCGGCGGCCAGATGCTTGTCGAGCGTGGTCTGTTCGCGCCGTACGCCGTCGAGGAGTCGCAGCGCGAAGGTGCGGATGCGATCGTCAGCCGGGAAGGCGTCGAAGAACAGCGCGAGATCTTCGGTCGAGATGTCGCCGCGCATATCGGTCTGGTAGAGCGCCTTGAGCGCAAGCTCGCGGCCGGCGTGTCGAAGTCCCATCGCTTTGCGCCTGCCGCCGCTAGGTGACGACCCGCAGCCGCGTGAACAGATGACCGAGCTTCTCCTGCTTGGTGCGCAAATACTCGATATTGCCGCGATGGGGTGCGATCTCCAGCGGCTCACGGGTGACCTTCACGCCGTAGCGTTGCAGGCTCTCAATCTTGTGCGGATTGTTGGTCAGCAGCCGCACCTCGGCGACGCCGAGGTCGCGCAGAATCTGCGCGCCGATCCCGTAATCGCGCAGGTCCTCTTTGAAACCGAGTTCCAGGTTGGCCTCGACCGTATCGCGCCCCTGATCCTGGAGCGCGTAGGCCTTGATCTTGTTGCCGAGACCGATGCCGCGGCCCTCCTGATGGAGATAGATGATCACGCCCGCGTCGGCGGCCAGCACGCGCCTGATCGATTCGTTGAGCTGATCGCCGCAGTCGCAGCGGCTCGAACCGAAGACGTCGCCGGTGAGGCATTCGGAATGCAGCCGCACCAGAATCGGACGCGCTCCGGCGACCTCACCATGCACCAGCGCCAGATGCTCGCGGCCGTCAACGATATTGCGGAAGACGATCGCCTTGAGCTCGCCGGCCGGGACGCTGAAGCTGCTTTCGCCTACGCGTTGCACCAACAGCTCGTTGGTCAACCGGTAGGAGACCAGGTCGCGCAGCAGGGCAAAGGGCAGCGATTGCGTCTGCGCAAACTCGCGCAACTCCTCGAGCCGCGCGGTCTCGCCGTCGTCGCGCAGAATCCCGCACAACGCCGCCACCGGCCTCATCCCGGCCCCGCGCACGAGGTCGACGGCCCCCTCGGCGCGCCCGCTCCGCATCATCACGCCGCCGCTCAGCGCCATAAGGGGCAGCACGTGACCGGGCATCACGAGGTCCTTGGGGGTTGACTTGTCCGAGGCCAAAACCTGAATTGTCCGCGCGCGGTCGCCCGCCGAGATGCCGGTGGTGACGCCCTCGCGGGCTTCGACCAACGCCGCGGCCTGCTCGAGCGCATCGCCGGCCTGAGTCGAGGGCACCAGTGGGATGCCCAACTCGCGCATGCGCCGTTCCGGCAGCGCCACCGAGACGATCCCGCGGCCATGCTGCGCCATATAATTGACGTGCGCTGCGGTGATTTTTTCGGCGGCCATCACGAGGTCGCCCTCGGCGTCGTCGTTGTCCGACGACGCCATCACCACCATTTTGCCGGCGCGAATATGACTGAAAATGTCTTCCATCGAGATCGCCGATCGGCGGCGCCGATCGTCCGCGAATCAGGATATTACACCCGGCCCGGCGCCGGGCAAAGCCGGTTGGGCTGCGCTCGATCTGCAACTGGGGGTAGTGGCTTGTTGCAACGGACGACTGTGGCTACGCTGCGACCAGCATCCATGGCCCGAATCAAAAAATTGCTGATCGCGAATCGCGGCGAGATCGCTGTTCGGATCATCCGCAGCGCGCGCACCATGGGAATTCGCACTGTGGCGATCTATTCGGACGCCGACGCCGGCGCGGCCCACGCCGCGATGGCGGCGGAAGCGTGCCGAATCGGGCCGCCCGAACCGTCGGCCAGCTACCTGAATATCTCAGCGATACTCGAGGCCGCGCGCGCAACCGGCGCCGACGCGATTCATCCCGGTTACGGTTTCCTCTCGGAGCGCCCCGAGTTCGCACGCGCGGTCAGCGCTGCGGGCCTTATCTTCGTTGGACCGCCCGCCGAAGTGATGGCCGCAGTGGGCGACAAGCTCGCGGCGCGTCGGCTGGCGCTTGGCGCCGGCGTGCCGGTCGTACCTGGAATCGAGACCGCCGATCTTGATTCGGCGCGCTCGTTCGGCGCCAAGGCCGGCTTTCCGATCCTCGTGAAGGCGGCGGCGGGCGGCGGCGGCCGCGGCATGCGCGTGGTTGAGAGCGCGCGCGACCTCGAGGCCGCGCTCGAAGCGGCGTCGCGCGAGGCGGCTTCGGCCTTCGGCGACGGCCGGGTTTTCCTCGAGAAATATCTGGCGCGTCCGCGGCATATCGAGGTGCAAATCCTCGGCGATCATCATGGCGAGGTAATCGCGTTGGGCGAGCGCGAATGCTCGCTACAGCGGCGTCATCAGAAGTTGATCGAGGAATCGCCGGCGCCGGGATTATCCGATCAACTGCACGCGGCGCTGATTGAGGCCGCACTGCGCCTCGCGCGCGCCGCCGGCTATTGCAATGCCGGTACGGCAGAGTTCTTGGTTGACGGTGACGAGTTCTATTTCCTTGAAGTTAACGCGCGGCTGCAGGTCGAGCATCCGGTGACGGAAATCCGCTTCGGCCGCGACCTGGTCTGCGATCAGCTCGAAATCGCTGCCGGGGAGCATGTTACGCCGGCGGCGGCGCCCACCGCGCACGCGATCGAATGTCGAATCAACGCAGAGGACGCGGCGCATCATTTCCGTCCCGCCACCGGCACGGTGCTGCGACTGACTATCCCGGCTGGCCCCGGCGTCCGCGTCGATACCCATCTGGCTGCGGGCGCGGAAATTTCGTCTTACTACGACAGCCTGCTCGCCAAGGTAATCTGTTGGGGTGAGAGCCGCGAGCAGGCGCGCCAGCGGATGCTCGGCGCACTCGACGAATTTTCGCTGCTCGGTGTTCATCATAGCGCGGCTTTTCTGCGCGACGTCATTGCCAGTGAGCCATTCGCCTCCGCCGAGCTTTCGACCCGCTTCATCCCCGATCATTTTCCCGCCTGGCATCCGCACGAAGATCAGCTTAAAGCCGCGCTGATCGCGGCGGCGTTGCAAGGTGACGGCAGATCCGAACTAACGGCGGATCGCGCCGCGCCCGTGGCGGACGGCGCGCGTGCGGCGCGATCGCCGTGGACGCAACTCGGCCAGTTCGAGCCGTGGAGCCGCCGATGAAGCTCCGGCTGTCCGGCGATCCGCGAGAATTCGAGGTCGAAATCGTCTCGCGCACGCCGACATCAGCCCGCGTGCGAATCGACGGCGAGGAGCTCGAAGCGCAGCTTGAGTCGGCCGGGGGCGGTGACATCCTGCGGTTCGGCGGGGTTACTGCACGCGTGGCCGTCGCTAGCCGCCGCGACGCAATCCTCGTCGCCGTGGGACCCGCGCACTTCGAGTTCACCAGCGGCGCTGGCGCCGGCCGCCGACGCGGCCGCGGTATCGCTGCGCGCGAAGTCGTCGCGCCGATGCCCGGCAAGGTGCTGAAAATCCTGATCGCCGAGGGCGATCGGGTCGAAAGCGGAGCGGCCCTGATCGTACTGGAAGCGATGAAGATGGAAACCACGCTAGCCGCCGAAGGCCCGGCGGTGATCGGCAGGATTCGCGTCGCCGCCGGCGCGATGGTGGATCATGGCGCGGTCCTGCTCGAACTCAGTCCGCCGCCGTCAGATTCATAATCGAGCGAATCCGCTCGTCCAGTCCGCTGAGCCACTCAGCGAAGTCGGAGTCGCGTTCAACGACGATTTCGAGCTTGCCGCCGGCAAGTATCTTCATCCGCCCGGGGCTTTCCGTGCGCAGCGGGATCACCAGCGCCTCGCGCGATATACCGAGTGCGTCGGTAATCGTAAAAATTTGCTCAATCTCGTTGAGTGAAACCGCTTTCAGCAAAATCTTACACTCTTCTCGCGCGCTGCGTGAAAAGGCTGTCAAGTTGGAATCTTGACGCAGCTCGCAGACTCGCCTGCTCGCTCCGCTCCGCTTCGCTAGCGGCTGCCCTCTTTACATACGGCGCGCAGAGCCTAAGCTCAAGGAGTGGCGTTGCGGAGGCTCAAGTGTTCGGCACCATCAAGAAAATAATCAAGGACAAGGGCTTCGGTTTTATTGTCCCCGACGACGGCACCGACGAGGTGTTTTTTCATCGCTCGCGGCTCGGCCCGAAGATGTACTTCGAGGATTTGCGAGAGGGCGCGGAAGTCCAGTTCGAGGTTCGCCCGGGCGACAAGGGCCCGCAAGCCTTTAATGTGAGATTGCGCTGACACTATCCGGGCCAGGAGCGGCGGAGTCTGCGACGCGTGGGCAAAGTCAGTTACGACTGTGGCCTTCTCGTTTACCGCTCTAGCGCGGGAAGACGACTCGTTTGGCCTGCTCGAGTGGAAAATCCACCGCGCCGAGGTCATCTTTTCCTCCGATGTTCTGGTTTCCGTAGCCGTCCTCCGTCCCTTCGATTGTTTTGCCTCCAACTATCGTAACTCGAAGCTTGTACTTGGCGTTATCGGCTCCGAGAATATCTATCGCAGTTATCTTGGAATAATCGACCGATTGCCCGCTCTCTAAATGAAGTCCGTCGCCGTACGCGTTGAAGTAGAAGCCATCGTCGTAGACCCACATCGCGGTTCCATCAATTTTCGTGATCACCACGGACTTTGGCGGAGCATTAAGGTTCGGCGGAGGTGAGCTATCGGCGATCGTAGCGGCAGCAGCGCTCGCAATCACAGGTATCCGTTCGGCGAGCTTTTGCACGGTACCCGGCGCGTCGGCGGCGTCCTGATTGGCTTGCTGGGTTTTTTCGCCCACCAACTGCGCCTGTCCCTGCTGTTTGGCGTTGTTGACGGCGGCGACGTTGCTCGCCACCGCCGATACCTGAATCTCATAGCTCATCGTCGTCTTCAGGCAGTCCTGATATTGGGCCGCGTCGATCCGACCGCTCTGCTGCGCAATACAGCAGTTCTTACAGAGTATGCCGAGCCTTTGCGCGCCTTCCGTAAGATCCTGGATCTTGTCGTGCCCGATGACCACGTCGCCATTGGTCTTTAGGAAATGGAGACTCGTGTCGAGTTTGGGCGCCGTCTGCTGGAAGATGGCGTCGCATGGGCCTGGACGGTTGACGTAGATGAAAAACGCGATGACGCCAAGAACGCCCGCTGCGAGCGCGCTCAATAACAGCAGCCGTCCGGCGCTATGGTCGCGCGACTGAGGAGCGGCGTTTTGGGCAGGCGATGGTTGCGAAGGATTCAGCGACGCGCCGCAGTGGCCACAGAATCGAGCTTGGGGATTGGCAAGGTCCCGGCCGCAGTGAGTGCAAACCATCGCCGCACTACCTCCTCCCAAGCGGCCGCGCCGCGCGGCTTGCGGCCAGGTCTTATGAGCGCATCAGTTCGGCTTCATCCTGCGCGAGGGTTGCATAGACTTCGCGATCGATTTGGCGATAGCGCGCGAGGACCTCGTCGGCGCGCTCTTCGTTGCCTTCTTCGCGGGCGATTTCACGCATCTTCTTTTCGATCCAGGAGAGATGCCAAGTCTCGTCCTCGGTGACAGACTTAAGGGTCTCAAGCGTGGAGGCCTCGACATTCGGCAACGCGGCATGCGCCATATAGCGGCTCTGTGCGCGCTCCTCGACGATCACTGTCAGGCCGAGAATCTCGACGATACCCTTGGGCACGCCAGTGCGCAGACCGAGGCGGCGCTGGTAGCCGTCCGCCACTGCGACGGGTGCACCACCGAGGTCGGCAATCTGCCGGGTCCAGAGCCAGGCGTGGCGCGTCTCGTCGGACAGATGCTTCGACAGCTTGACCTGCGAGTCCGCATCCTTGATATGCCCGAGCAGATTAAAGAGTAAACGCGCGCCGCGCAGTTCCGCGTCGCGATAGAAGCTGAAAATCAATATCTGCTTTTCGTTGGCAGACATTGCACTCAAATCCATCAGATTAAGATCTCCTCCGCCACCCCTTTTGCTTGATGGTCTGTATGCTTGCTTGAGCGCCAAACCGTTGTTGCGCGTAGCAGATTGCGTTGCGCAGGTTGGGCGAACGCAGACAAGGCTGTTCCAAGATCAACTATGTGATCCAGCCGGGCCGGTCAATAATGGGTCCGCGCGGAATCCACAAGTTTGACCGGGCAGAAGCGGACGCGAGGCCATCGCTTGCCGCGCCGAAACTCGGAATAATGCCTGCACCCATGCGCTCGATGGCGATAACCTTTGCGAGCCTGACGCTGGTGTCCACCGGATTGGGCGGCCTCGCCGCGATTCGGTTTCGTGACCGGATGCATCTGCTTCTGGGTTTCAGCTCGGGAGCGGTAATCGCAGTGGCCCTGTTCGAGTTGCTGCCGGAGGTCTTCGCCCTCGACGGTGGAGCCCCGGTGATGCCCTTTGCGGCAGTAGGATTCCTTGCGCTGTTCGCGCTGGAGCGTTTCACCGCGATGCATCGGGCGCGCGAGCACGCCCACGCGCGGGAAGCCCACGCGCAGGAGATGGGGATCGTGGTCGCGGCGGGGCTGTCGCTGCATAGCTTTCTCGACGGCGTCGCGATTGGAGTCGGCTTTCAGACTAACGCTCACGTCGGCCTGCTGATCGCGCTCGCGGTGATCGCGCACGATCTAAGCGACGGCTTGAACACGGTGACCGTCGTGCTGGCGCACGGTAATCCGCTCAGACGCGCGTGGCGCTGGCTGCTGGTGGATATGGCGGCTCCAGTCCTGGGGACGGCCACTACGCTGGCGCTCCATCTCAATCACGGGATTCTGCCGTGGCTTCTCGCCTTCTTCGCCGGGTCATTTCTATATGTTGGAGCCTCTGATCTTCTGCCTGAAGCGCGCGAGCATGATTCGCCCCTGGTCGGGATCGCCACTGCCGCGGGGATGCTCGCGATGTATCTGACCACGCGATTGCTGCGCGGCTGAATTGCGCGCGATTTTTTATGGATTAGACGCATGAGGGTTGAACTCAGCGGCGCGGTACTTGCTTCTCGCTCACCTTGTTGTAGAAATACGCCTATCGAAACTTATGCGTTTTCAGGGTTGCAAAAATAAACTAATGGAGCGAGCGGACGAGTCTGCGCTGCATTCAAAGCAAGGATTGAGGCGGCTGTAGGATGGCCCCGACCGCAGACTCGTATTGGTTGGCGCTGCGGCGCGTGCACGGGATCGGTCCGCGCACCGCGCATATTCTGCTCGAGCGCTTCGGCTCGGCTGAGGCGGTTTTCCATCAGACTGAAGGAGAGATTGCCGGCGCCGGAATCTCGCGGACGGCGGCGCGCAATATACTCGAATTCGAGGACTTTGCGCCGCTCGAAAAGGAGCTTTGCGAGCTGCCCAAAATCAACGCCCGATTGGTTCGATGGACTGACGCGGATTATCCGATAAATCTCCGCCACATCGCCGATCCGCCACCCTATTTTTTCCTTCGCGGCGCGATTACCGCCGACGACCCCAAATGCGTCGCCGTAGTGGGGGCGCGCACTGCCAGTGACGGCGGGCGTCGTATGGCGCAAAGGCTTGGGCTGGAGCTCGCGGCGAAAGGTTTCACCGTGGTCAGCGGTCTGGCGCGCGGAATCGATTCCGACGCCCATCAGGGGGCGCTCGACGCGCGCGGCAAGACCATCGCCGTGCTTGGATGCGGGGTCGACGTGATCTATCCGCCTGAGAATCGCAAGCTGGCGGAGGCCATAATCGAAGGGAATGGGGCAATAATTTCCGAATTGCCGATCGGCACACCACCGATCGCCGAGAATTTCCCGGCGCGCAATCGTCTGATCTCCGGCTGGTGCCTCGGGGTGGTGATCGTCGAGGCGGCGGAGAAGAGCGGCTCACTGATCACAGCGCGGATGGCGCTTGAGCAAAATCGCCAGGTCTTTGCCGTGCCCGGCAGCCCGCTGACCGGGAAAACCCGCGGCAGCAATCGACTCCTCAAAGAGGGCGCGCGGCTGGTCGAATGTGTCGAAGACGTGCTTGAGGAGCTGCTCCCGCAATTGGGCGAAGCCGGGAAACTTAGAGCCGGAGGCGGGACCCCTGAGGGAGATCGCAGCAGGCTTGACGAGGGGGCGCTCAAGCAGGAATCGATGGAAGTTCAGAACATCCTGTTGCAGCTTAAGAGTGCTGACAGATTGCATGTTGACGCGCTTATTGAGGCGTGTCGGCTCAACGCGCAAACCGTGCTTAAGTTGATGCTCGAACTTGAGTTGCGCGGGATGGTCGTGCAACATCCGGGTAAGCTTTTCTCATTAGCCTAGGAATCGTGTTCTAGGAAGCTGAAGCAAGAGAGCTGAAGCGAAGGTCTGCGGTGGCAAAAAACCTCGTCATAGTTGAATCTCCCGCCAAGGCCAAGACGATCAAGCGTTACTTGGGGCGCGACTTTACGGTGGCGCCGTCTGTGGGTCACGTCGTCGATCTGCCGAAGAGCCGGCTGGGGGTTGACCTCAAGCACAATTTCGCTCCCGAGTATCAGGTTATCCCGGCCAAGGCCAAGGTGATCGAAGGGATCAAGGAAGCGGCGCAGAACAAGGACAATATCTATCTGGCCACCGATCCTGACCGCGAAGGGGAGGCGATCGCATGGCATATCGCCCAGCAGCTCGGCAACGTTTCCGGCGAAATCCATCGCGTGCTGCTCCACGAGATTACCGAGCGCGCGGTCAAGGAGGCGATCGCCCATCCGTCGCAAATTGACCAGAATCTGTTCGAGGCGCAGCAGGCACGCCGGGTGCTCGATCGTCTGGTCGGCTACCAGGTAAGTCCGCTCCTGTGGGACAAGGTCAAGCGCGGGATCAGCGCCGGGCGGGTGCAGTCGGTCGCCTTGCGGATCATCGTCGAGCGCGAAAAGGAGCGCGAGGCCTTTCGCTCTGAGGAGTACTGGACGCTCGACGCGAACCTGTCCGCCGCCAATCCCCCGCCCTTCAAGGCGCGGCTCTACAGCTACAAGGGCGAGCGCATCGACAACAAGGCGATCAAGCTGGCCAAGCCGGTCGCCGACGATATTATCGCGGCGTGCGAGCGCGAAGCTTTCACCGTCCGCAAGATCGAGCGCAAAGAGGTCCGGCGCAGCCCGACGCCGCCGTTTATCACCTCGCGGCTGCAGCAGGAGGCCTCGCGCAAGCTCTACTTTTCGCCCTCGCGCACGATGAAGCTCGCGCAGCGGCTCTACGAGGGCGTCGAGTTGGGCGACCAGGGCGCGATCGGCCTCATCACCTATATGCGGACCGACTCGCCGCGCGTCTCCGATGACGCTCTTACTTCGGTGCGCGGCTATATCGAAGGGCGCTACGGCAAGGAGTACCTGCCGGACAAGCCCAACTTCTATCGCTCGGGGAAGTCGGCGCAGGAAGCGCACGAAGCGATTCGGCCGACCGCCGTCGAGCGTGACCCGGAGTCGATGGCGCGCTATCTCGACAAGGATGCGTTGGCGCTCTACACGTTGATTTTCAATCGTTTCGTTTCGAGCCAGATGCCGCCGGCGGTTTACGATCGCACCGCAGTGGATATCGAAGCCGACGGCGCGGTCTTTCGCGCGACCGGCCAGGTGATGAAATTCGACGGCTTTATGCGCGTCTATCTCGAAGGTGAAGACGACGCACCCGCAGCCACCGACGAAGAGGCCAACCTGCCAGGGATGACCGAGGGCGAAGTGCTGAAGCTGCTGGGCTTTGTGCCGGAGCAGCATTTCACGCAGCCGCCGCCGCGCTTCTCGCAGGCGACGTTGATCAAGGAGCTCGAAGAGAAAGGGATCGGCCGCCCCTCGACCTACGCCGCGATCATGACGAGTATCCTGAACCGCGAGTACGTCGAAGAGGACGAGAGCAAGCGGCTGCGGCCGACCTCGCTCGGCCGCGTGGTCTGCGATCTGCTGGTCGCGGCTTTTCCGGATATTCTCGAAGCCGGCTTCACGGCGTCGATGGAGCAGGAGCTCGACGGCGTCGAAGAGGGGCGCGAGAACTGGGTCAAAACCCTCAAGCGCTTTTACGGCCCGTTCGAGAAGCGGCTCGGCGAGGCTAAAAAGAAGATGCCCGCGGTCAAGCGCAACGGCCTGCCGACCGATCTCAAGTGCGAGCAGGACGGCGGCGCGATGGTGATCAAGTGGGGCCGCAACGGCGAGTTTCTGGCCTGCTCGAACTATCCCAAATGCACCAACACGGGAGAATTCGGGCGCGACGAGCAGGGCAATATCGTGGCGAAGGCGCCGACTGCGCCGGTGCTCAGCGACGAGACCTGTGAAAAGTGCGGCCGTCCGATGATGCGCCGGCGCTCGCGCTTCGGCGAGTTTCTCGGCTGCTCGGGCTATCCAGAGTGCGACGGGATCAAGCGCACGCGCGCCGCCGCGGCTTCGACCGGAGTAAGTTGCCCGGACTGCAAGGAAGGCGAAGTCCTCGAGCGCCGCAGCCGGCGCGGCAAGCTGTTCTTCGGTTGCGGCCGCTATCCGAAGTGCAAATTCGCGAGCTGGGATCGCGTCGTGCCGAAAGCTTGTCCGAGTTGCGGCTCCGCCTACCTGACCGAGAAGGTGACCAAGCGGGACGGTGCGCGGCTGCTCTGCCCGAACAAGGAGTGCGGCTATCAGATCGCGGCCCCGGAACGCGCGCCCGAAGCAGCGGCTCCTCCGCCACCGCCAAGCGCATAAGCCCGCCACAATGTGCGCCGCGCTTGAGGTTGCGACCCCAAGCCAATCAACTGAAATCGACCCTTTGTGCTCTACATAGTGGCGACGCCGATCGGGAATGCCGAAGACCTCTCGGCGCGGGCGATCCGCGTCCTGCGGGAGGCGGAGCTGATCGCGTGCGAGGATACGCGGCGCTGCGGGCGCCTGCTCGCCGCGCACGAGATCCGCACGCCGACCGTCAGTTATTTCGAGCACAACGAGGAGCGGCGCACGCCCGAACTGGTTGCGCGGCTGGCGGCGGGCGCGATGATCGCGCTAGTAACCGACGCCGGCACACCGGCGATCTCCGATCCTGGCTATCGGCTCGTACGTGCCGCGATCGCAGCCGGGATCCGCGTGACCGCGATCCCCGGAGCGTCGGCGGTAGTTGCGGCGCTCTCGATCGCGGGTTTGCCGACCGATCGCTTCGTCTTCGAGGGTTTCCTTCCGGCGAAATCCGGTGAGCGGCATCGCGCACTCCAGCGGCTGGAGCGGGAGGCGCGCACGATGGTCTTCTATGAAGCGGCGCGGCGGCTAGCGGAGACGCTCGCGGCGATGGCCGCAGCTTTCGGCGGCGCACGCGCCGCCGTCGTGGTGCGCGAGCTGACGAAGACTCATGAGGAGACGGTCCGCGGTACGCTCGGTGAACTCACGGCCCGCTTCAAGCAGACCGCGGCGTTGGGCGAGGTGACGATCGTGGTTGCGGGCAACGACGCGAGCGCGAGCGAGGCCGGTCGCGTGGGTGGTCTCGATGAAGCGGCGGCGCTCGATGTGCTGCGCGCGGACGGCCTTAGCCTCAAGGACGCCAGCGCGGTGATCGCGAAGCTGACCGGCACGAGCCGTCGCGAAGTTTATCAGCGCGGGCTTCGTCGCCGGCCTGGCGAGTGATCTTATGCGCGGCGCTGAAGCAGTCTCCATCGCAGGTGAGTTTTGGATCGTCTCACCGGATCAAAACTGGACAATCTGACATGACCCGTGATTAGCTTCACGGGCATCCGAGAGCCGCTCTACAGCGAATAAACCGAAGTTAGGGGACAGATTATGAAAGCAATGGTGATGGAAGAAGTCGGCAAGCCGATGGTGGTGAAGGAATGGCCGGAACCCAAGTGCCCGCCTGACGGCGCGATCGTGCGCGTCGAGGGCAGCGGCATCTGCCGCTCGGACTGGCATCTGTGGCAGGGCGACTGGGGCTGGATCGGTTTCAAGCCGCGTCTGCCGGCGATCCTCGGACACGAATTCGCGGGCGTGATTGAGGAGGTGGGCACGGAGGTCAAGAATCTGAAGGTGGGGACGCGAGTCGTGGTCCCGCTGGCGCAAGGCTGCGGGGTCTGCGAGGACTGCCGCACCGGCCATTCCAACCACTGCATGGGCACCGGGATGACCGGTTATGCCCGCTACGGCGTTCTCAGTCACGCGGATTTTAACTGCGCGCCGCTGCCCGAACAAATCGGCTTCGTGGAGGCTGCGGCGATGGGCTGCCGTTACGTCACGGCCTTTCATGGAATTCTCGATCAGGGACACGTCCAGGCGGATGAAACGGTAGTGATTTACGGCTGCGGCGGCGTGGGCTTGTCGGCGATTCAGATTGCGGCGGCGCTGGGCGCGCGGGTAATCGCGGTCGATCTGGACGATCGCAAGCTGGAATTGGCCAAGCAGGTTGGCGCAACCGACGTCATCAATGGCAAGACGACCGATCCGGTGCAGGCTGTCAAGGATCTCACGCGCGGCGGCGCTGACGTGAGCGTCGATGCGTTGGGGATCGCCGTGACCTGCCGCAACGCGGTGTTGAGTCTGCGCAAGCGTGGGCGTCATGTGCAGATCGGTCTGACGACGCAGGGCGAAAAGGGCGAAGTCGCGCTGCCGATCGATCAGATTGTGTTCAAGGAGATCCAGTTCACCGGTTCTCTGGCGATCCAGTCGTTCCGTTATCCGGCGCTGTTGAGCATGGTCGAGCGGGGACGGCTGGCGCCGCGAAAATTGATCACCGAGACCATCCCGATCGAAAAGGCCTTTGGCGTGATCGAGCAGATGTCGAAATTCGAGAATGTCGGTATGAGCGTGATTAACCAGTTCTAAGGCGGATGGGCCGTCATCCGTGATCGGGTGACGGCCCGCGCAGCCATCTGACCTTGCCTACAGAATTCTCCCGCCGAGAGATCGCGGATCCCGCAGGGGCCAGCGTCCCGCTTCGACCTGATGCAGGAAGTCGGCGACCAGCGAGTTGAACAGGCCCGGCTCCTCGAGATTGAGGGCGTGGCCGGTGTCCGGCAGTATCACCAATCCCGCGCTTGGGATGGAACGCTTCATCAGGAGCGAGGTTTCGAGGCAAGGATCGTCTTCGTCACCCGCCATCACGAGCGCGGGTACGGTCATTCGCCGCATCGGGGCGACCAGATCAAAGAGGGATGGGCGGCGCTTCTGCACGCCGCGCAGAGTGAGCGCAGAGCCGCGCGCGGAATGCTCGGCGAGCATCCGGCGAAACTCCTCCCATCCGCGCGGGTCCTTGTTCTGCAACTGCACGCGGGTCGGCCCGGTCGCATAGCCGGCTACGGCTTCTTCGAGGCTGAGACTCTCGAAACGCTGCGCGGCCGCTTCCGCTTCATTCTGAAACTGCTCGCGGCGCGCTGGGTCGGCCCCGTAACCGCATCCGCCGATAACCAGTGAAAGGGCGCGTTCGGGATACGCGAGACCAAAGTGCAGCGTGGCAAAGCCGCCCATCGAGATACCGACGATATGCGCGCGTTCGATTGAGAGCTGGTCTAGCATCGCGCGGAGATCGTCACGCGCGCGGTCCTGCGAGTAGCGTTCCGGATCGTCGGGAACGTCTGAAGGCGGGTAGCCGCGAGCGTTGTAGGCGACGCAATGGTAACGGCGCGCGAAGTGACGCATCTGCGCCTCGTAGCTGCGATAGTCACCGGCGAATTCGTGGACGAAGATCAGCGCGGCGCCGTGGCCGGCCTCTTCATAATAGAGGCGGACTTGATCGTCCGTCGTGATGAAGGGCATGGCTCCTCCGGACTTTTGCGGGTGCGGTTCGCGCCGGTCAATCGCTTGATTAGCACAACTATCGACAGTTCAGCGAAGTCCGGCCGCGCGGATTCAAGCCGCCCCGAACGCTTGATGGTGGCGGTGGACTTTCGCGGAATGAAACGGTAAAAGATTTCTGAAAACCGCCCGGATAGCACCTGTCAAAAAACCCAACCAGCGGGTTTTTATGGTCCTTGCTTCCCGGCCTTAGACTCAAGGAGGGCAAGGATGCCCACGAAGTTGTATGTAGGCAATTTGGCCTACTCAGTGACGAATGAAGACCTGGAGGCGCTTTTTACGCAAGCGGGCAAGGTCGATAGCGCAACGGTAGTGATGGACAAATTCTCGGGCCAGTCGCGGGGCTTTGGCTTCGTCGAGATGGCGGACTCGAACGAAGCCGCGCGCGCGATCGAGGAGTTCAACCAGGCGGAACTCAAAGGACGGGCAATCCGCGTCAATGAAGCGCGGCCGCGCGAGGGCGGCGGTCCGGGCGGCCCGCGCGGGGGCGGCGGCGATCGTCGTCCGGGCGGGGGCGCCGGCCGGGGTGGCCGCGGCCGCGAAGGTGCTGGCGCGGGCGGTGGTGGTGGCAATCGCCGCTGGTAGAGAATGAGAAACGTATGAGTATCGGGCGGACACGGTGTCCGCCCGTCCTACATCCACTCTCCGTAATTGGCTGTTATCCCTGTGGAGACAGACCAGGAGTAATCAAGTGCTGAACGATACCGAACAGATCGAACATCTGGAGCTTACGGCCCGACATGCCGGACTGACGTTGCCCGAAACCGTCCTGCCGAAATCACACCATATCGTGATTCACGGGATGAGGTTTCATTACCTGGATTGGGGCGTCGCGGGGCGCCGTCCGATTTTGTTTCTGCATGGCGGCGGCCTGAACGCGCATACGTGGGACGTGGTCTGCCTGATGCTGCGGCGGCAATACCACTGCTTTGCGCTCGATCAGCGCGGTCACGGTGACAGCGAGTGGGAGCCGACTTCGGACTACAGCCACGACAGTCAGGTGCGCGACGTCGCCGGGTTCATCGAGCAGTTGGGACTCGAGCGGCCATTGCTGGTAGGCCATTCGATGGGTGGGTTCGCTGCGATCGGCTACGCGATCGCGCATGCGGCCAAGCTGGCGGGACTGGTGCTGGTGGACGTCGGGCCGGAATTAAGTCTTGACGGAGCTAAACGCATCCGCGATTTTATCGCGCTCGATCGTGTACTCGATTCGGTGGACGCTTTTGTCGAGCGGGCGATGTCCTTCAATCCGCGGCGCAATCCGACGCTCTTGCGGCGCAGTCTGATGCATAACCTGCGCAAGCTGCCGAACGGCAAATGGACCTGGAAGCACGATCCCAATCGAATGTCGATCACGCCGGACTTCGCCAACGAGAGGCTCGAACGGGCGAAACAGATTCAACAGGATCTCCATCGCATCAGCTGCCCGACGCTGATCCTGCGCGGCGAGCGCAGCGATGTCTTCTCGGACGAAAACGCGATCAAGTTCGCCGAGTCGCTGCCGCACGGGCGCTGGCTGAAGGTCCCCGATGCCGGTCACACGATCCAAGGTGACAACCCGCGCGGGCTGCTCGAGGCGCTCGCGCCGTTCATCAGCGAAATCGGCTTCTAGAGCACCGGCGCGCGCGGCGCTGTTCAGGCATTCCTGATCGTCAGGCCGCCGTCCACCGGGATGATCGCGCCGGTGATGTATGAAGCGGCCGGGAGGCAGAGGCTAAAGGTGATGTGTGCGACCTCCTCGGGGTAGCCGTAGCGTTTCAGGGCGGTGCGGCGCTTGGCAAAAATCTCCTTGTGCTCTTCGGGAATCGGATCGGTAAGACCGGTGCGAATCGGACCGGGACAGATGCAGTTGACCGTGATCTTCTCCGGGCCGAGGTCGACCGCGAGCGCGCGCGTCAGGCCGATTACGCCGGTCTTGGCGACGACATAGGGACTGTCGCCGGGGGTGGCGCCGAGGCCCTCGGTCGAGGCGATGTTGACGATGCGCGCGGCGTCGGATTTCCGCAGCCAGGGCAGGGCCGCACGCACCATCAGTTGCTGCGAGGTCAGGAGACCGGCGACTGCGCGTGTCCAGACGGCGTCGTAATTCTCTTCGTCGATACGGCGAAAGGCGGCGAATCCCGCATTGTTGATCAGGATGTCGAGGCGGCCGAAGCGCGCAGCGACTTCGCCGACGACGCGCGTGATCGCGGCGCCGTCGAGCACGTCGAGTGGCCAGCCATGCGCGACGCCACCCTCAGCGAGGATTTCGCCGGTGACCTGCGCGACGCCCTCGGCGCGAAGGTCCGTGACCGCGACCACGGCGCCTTCGCTCGCGAAGAGATGAGCAGTGGCGCGGCCCATCCCGCTCGCCGCGCCGGTAATTAATACGGCCCGGCCTTTCACCGAGCGATCAAGTTTTCTGATCGCGTCCATCGACGTTCTCCGTTATCGTGAGGCGAAATCGGCTTTAATCTATGGTGGAGCGGGCGTGGAAATCAAAGAGATCAAGATGTATTCCGACTACAAGAGTCCCTTTGCCTATCTGGCCTTCGAGCCCGGGCTGGCGCTGGCGCAGCGGTATAATGTGACGGTCCGCTGGATACCCTTCCAGTTGCGCATCAAGGATAAGGGCGAACGGAGTATCTATTCCGAATACAAGACGCGTTATTCATATCTCGACGCGCGGCGCGCGGCCAAGCTGCGCGGATTGGAGATCCACGGCCAGCCCAAAGTTTACGACACGCGGATCGCGCTAATCGGCGGTCTGTTCGCGCAGAAGCACGACCGGCTGCTGGCCTACAACCTGAAAGTGTACGAACTTTTCTGGAAGCGCGAGTTGCAGCCCGACGATGCGGAGCAGATCGCCGCGATCGTGGCGGGGTTGGGGCTATCGGCTGACGGCTATCGGGTGTATCTCGGCGGCGAGGGCGTCGGCGATTATCAGGCGGCTCAGGATGAAGCCGCGGCCGATCATATCTTCGGAGTGCCAATCTTCCTATTCGAACACGAGCCCTTTTGGGGCTACGACCGGATACCGATGCTCGAGCAGCGGCTCACCGAAGCAGGATTGAGGCTTTAGACGCTTAATGGCCGGCGGGGGCCGCACCGCGAGCCGTCTTTTTCAGGAACAAAAATCCCGGGATGAAAATGGCCGCCAGCAGCGCCAGAATCCGATAGATGTCGTTGTAGGCGAGCAGCGATGCCTGTTGCTGCACGCTGGCGTACATCAGCCCATAACCCTGATGCTGGCCACTGATCATACCTTGCATCAGGTTGAAATGGGGTGAACCGGGCATCAGCGGCGCGGTTTGATCGAGCTGCCATGAGCGGAACGGCGTCACATGCTCGGTGAGATAGGCCTGATGCAACTGCTCGCGACTGTTGAGCAGATTGGTGACGAGCGAGATGCCGATCGCCGAGCCGGTATTGCGCATCATGTTGTAAAGGCTCGAGGCATAGCCCATTCGCTCGCGCGAGACGCAGGCGAGCGCGGAGGCTGACATTGCCGGGAAGATCAGGCCGGAACCGAGGCCCGACCAGATCAGCGCCCAGCGCACTTCGGGGATGCCGACGTCGAGGCTCCAATGGCTCATCGACCAGAGCGCGTAGGCCAGGACGAAAAAGCCGACGCCGACGAGCCAGCGTACGTCAAAGCCGCGCCGCGAGAGCTGTCCGAGCGCAAACATACCAACCAGCGTGCCGAAGCCGCGCGGCAGCACCGCCAGTCCCGATTTCCACGACGAGTAACCGAGCAGCTCCTGGAAAAAGAGCGGGTTGAGCAGATTAAGGCCGAAAACCACCAGCATCATGGTCAGGATCATCGTGACGGAGACATCAAACAAGGGAATCGCGAGGATGCGCAGGTCGAGGATGGGTTCGGGGAAGGTTAACTCGCGGATGGCGAGGAGCACCAGCGCCAGCACCGCGACGCCGATAAAGACCCAGACCCAGGTGGCGGCAAACCAGTCGGAGCGCTGTCCGCGATCGAGCACGATCTGCAGCAGGCCGAGGCCGAGCGCCAGATAGATGATGCCCGGATAATCGATGCGGCGCGCGGCGGCCTGCGACTTGCGGATATGTTCGGGATCGTGGACGAAGACGATCACCATGATCGCGGCAAAAATCCCGATCGGCAGGTTGATGTAGAAGTTCCAGCGCCAGGTCCAGTTGTAGGTGATCCAGCCGCCCAGCGTCGGCCCGATCATCGGCGAGGTCAGCAGGCCCATGCCCCACACCGCCATCGCGAGCCCCTGCTCCTCGGGCGGGAAGGTCTCCATCATGATGGCCTGGGAAGAGGGAATCATCGCGGCGCCCGCGGCGCCCTGGAGGAGGCGGAAGATGACCATCTGCGTCAGCGACGTCGCGGCCCCGCACATCCCGGAAGTCACGACGAAGGCGACGACCGAGATGACGAAGTAGCGTTTGCGGCCGAAGCGCGCAGAGATCCAGCCGGTGAGGGGGATCATGATGCCGTTGGCGACGAGGTAACTGGTCAGGATCCAAGTGACTTCGTCGCGGCTGGCGGAAAAGCTTCCCTGCATATGCGGCAGCGAGACGTTGACGATCGAGGTGTCAAGCACCTCCAGTGTCGCTCCGAGCATCACGGCGATCGCGATCAGCCATTTGTGGGTCGCGGGCTTGTCGATTTGCGCGACGCCGCCTGAACTTGGTGTAGGCGAGGAAGCCATGTCAGAAACGCGCGCGCTCAAGCACCGGAGCTCTTTCCGGTGGGAGATTTATCACGGGAACGAGCGGGGGCAACAACGCGGCGGCCAGAGCTGGAGACCCGGCTGCGGCTGCCCGATCATGTTGTTGATACCGGTTCGGGCGCGGTTTCCCGCCAGGCCGGTACAAAGCGGAAGGAATCGCCCTGCTTGACGATCTTTCCGGCCGTGGGCGTCGCGAAGTGAGTGCCCAGCACGATTGTGCCGGTATCCGCGTAGCGCTCGCAGAAAGCGCGACGGGTCTTCTTCGCCTGCGCCTGATCGACGTCAAAATTATCATCCCACTCAGGATAGCGGCATTGAATGGGGTGATGCATCAGGTCGCCGGTAATGACGGCGTTTTGTCCCTGCGAGGAAATGCGCACGGCAAGGTGGCCGGGGGTATGGCCGGGCATCGCCTCGAGCGAGACTTCGTCGGTGAGCTTGCGCTTCTCGTCGACCAGTTCCGCGCGCCTCTGATCGAAAATCGGACGCACCGAATGCTCGACGGGCCCTTTGAAGAAGTCGTCGTTCTGGCGCGAGAAAAAATCCCACTCGGTGCCGCCGATCAGATAGCGCGCGTTGGAGAAGGTTGCGACCCACTTGCCGTCTTTGAGCGTCGTGTTCCAGCCGACATGATCGATATGCAGATGCGTGCAGAGGACGTGATCGATCGCTTCGCAGGAATAGCCAGCCTTGCGCAAGTCGGCGAGGAACGGCAGTTGCATCTTGTTCCAGTCAGGAAAGGCCGGGCGGACCTTGTCGTTGCCGACGCAGGTATCGACGATAATCCGTTTGTTCATCGATTCGATTACCAGCGCGTGGATGCTGAGCTTGATCTTGCCGCCGTCGTCGGTGAAGGCGGGATAGAGCCAGTCGCGTTCCTTGAGCAGATTCTCCGCAGTGGCGTTGGGCAGCAACTGAGTACCGTCCCAGGCGACCTCGGACTCGATTACCCGAGTAACTTTCACGTTGCCGATCTTCCATTGATTCATAAGTTATTCGAGTTCTCCTGCTATTCAATTTGGCTTGGCACGTACTCAACTCGACGAGGCCATCCGCGGCGGGGTGCCGGCCTCCTCGGTCTGCACATACCGGGTGATAAAACGGGGCCGGAAGGCGGAGACAAAGCTGGGCAGGATGATAACCCCGGTGATCGCGTTGGTGCACATCAGGAAGATCAGCAGTTCGGCCATGCGGACGTGGAAGTCAACTGGAGAGAAAGTCCAGATCGAGAGGCCGCCGATCATGACGAACAGGGTATTGAGCACCGCCTGCCCGGTCCCGCGCATCGCGGTGGTGATGGCGGTGGTGATTTCCGCGCCGCCTATCGCTTCGTCGCGGATGGCAGCCATCGTGTAGATGCCGTAATCGATACCTAGTCCGATACCCAGTGAAACGACCGGGATAGTATCGATAGTCAGAGTGAGGTTGCGGGCATTCATGTAGATGAACGCGCCGAAGTTGCCGAGAACACTGGCCGCGATGAAAAGCAGACCTGCGGCGGGCGAGCGAAACTCGATCGCGCAGCAGATGCCGACGGCGATCAAAGTCAAAGTAAGATTGAAGAAGTCGGTACGCTTGAGCACCTGATTAGCAGCGGCATAGAGGCCGGCGATGCCGCCCATGTAGGCGACATGTACCTGGCTCACGCCCGGGTTACCGGCCATGTGAGTACTGTTGAAGTCCCGGATTTCGTCGAGGACGCGATTCAGGGTGTCGTAGGTATGATCGCGCAAGAGCACGCGCACGCAGTTCGCGCGCGCCTGCGAGTTGGGGATAAAGCGCTCCATTTCGCCGGGGGCAGTGCCGGAGAGATAGAGATACCAGAGATTGCCGGAGAGCTGGACTGAATCCGGGACGCGCAGAAATTTGGGGTTCGCGTAGTGGAACATCTGGTTGAAGGGTTTTTCGATGTCCGAGGCGAACGAAATCACCTGCAGCACGTTAGGATCACGCTCGCGCAGGTAGTAGCGCAAATCGTCTGCGGCGCGCAGCGGATCGGGACCCAGCGAAGACTGCGGATTGGGATAACCGGGAGTTTCCAGCACCACCCAGCCTTCATCGACCGGGAACGATTTGGCGATCTCCTGGATGTCGCGGTTGACCTTCGAGTCGGGCCGATAGAGCGGCGTCCCGACAGTGCGATAACCGATTTCGGCGCGCTGGCCGGAGACCAGTCCGAAGACGATGAACGCGGCGGCGCCCCACAGGAGAGTGGTGCGGGCCCAACCCGGATGGACCGGAAAGGTGATGAAGTTGCGCAAGAAGCGGTCCATCAAACCTTCGAGGCCGCCGGAGAGATGCTCGTCGAGTTTTCCTTCGAGTGCAGGCGGCGGCAGATAGCTCATCACGATGGGCTGGAAGACGAAGACCATCAGGAGGCTCGAGGCCACCCAGACCGCTCCGGTCAGGGCTATATGGTGAAGCACCGGGATGCCGCTGAATGAGACGAAGATGATGCCGAAGATGTCGGCGAGGATGGAGACGAGTCCCGGCGGCAGCATCAGGCTAGTCGTGTTAACGACAGCAGTATGGACGTCGCCGCCGGTTTTCTCGATCTCGCTATAGAAGCGGCGCTGCCACTGGATACCGTGGCTGACGTCGCGCGCAGTGAGAATGAAGGGGATAACCAGCATCACGGGATCGAGTTGGTAGCCGATCAGCCCGGTGAAGCCCATGCCCCACAGTGCGGAGAAAGTTCCTGTCATCAGCGGCGCCCACCAGCGCGCGATACCGCGTATGCCGTAGTAATGCACCAGCACGATGACCGCGAGTGAGATGATGATAATCGCGAGGAGGCGCGGCAAATAGTGATAGCCGTAGCCGCGGACGATCGGCTCGCCGGCGACGAAGATTTCATTGTTGGCGTCCTGGTTATCCTGGACGATCTTCTGCACGTCCTTGAAAAACTCAGAGTAGTTGATCTCGGCGTCGTTGAAGGAAGCGGTAACCATCGCGCTCTTGAAATCACTACTCACAAGTTGGCGCAGAGCGTCCTGATGCACGATCACCTTATTCTTGAGCAGGGCGACCCCGTCCGCGGTTTTAGGCACGTCGGGAAACATGTAGGGTTTGCTGATCAGGGCGCCGGACTCGGCCTCGACATAATTGACGCGGAATGACGCGATCGAAAAAACCTCTTCGTGATTAACGCCGGGCAGGCTGTCCATCGCCTGAGTGAGACTTTGCATTTTCTTCAGCGTGGTCTCATTGAAGATATCCCCGTCCTTGACGCGGAGCATGATCGCAAGGGTCTCGGCGCCGCCGAAGGAGCGCTGATATTTCTCATTGAGCAGGATGTACTTGTGGTAGCTGGGAAAGAAGTCGACGAAGCGCGTGTTGATTTGCACGCGCGACGACGCATAGATCATGAAGACGGTTACGACCGATAGTAACAAGCCGATCGGTGCGCGAAAACGCAGGATAATTTTACCGATATTATTGGATGAATGTACCATTGTTATTGCTCAATTCGCCCGTACCGGGGCGGTGTTGCCGGCGTTCCACGCACTCCAGTGCTGGCCGCCATCTTCGCTGCGCATGATCGTACCCGACATCCCCACCGCCAGCCCCAGATGAGGGGAGAAGGCTAATCCGGTGATCGAGTTCGAGGTCGCGCTCTGCCCGGGCAGGACCTCGCCGCGCACCACGCGCGCCGCGACGCCGTCCTGGCCACCGATATAAAGCTCCCCGGAGTCACCTGCGGGCCGCGCCGTAGCGGCGTAAAATGAATGGTGCTGGCCGGCGAGCGCGCCGGGTTTCCAGCTCTTGCCCCCGTCGGCAGTCGTCATATCCTCGCCGTTGAGGCCGAGGACGAGGCCACTCGCGGCGTTCTCGAAAGCTATCGCGAAAAAGGGATCCGAGGTGAGATCACGCTTGCCGCCGGTCTGGAGATTCCAGCTCTTGCCGCCGTCAGTCGTGCGAAGGGTAGTGGCAAATTCGCCGACGACCCAGCCATTATTCGGATCGGTGAAAGCGAGATCGAAGAAGACGATGTCTTCCGGGAACTTGTAGGAATTCCAGCTGGCGCCACCGTCGGCGGTGCAAAGGACGACGCCGTGTTCGCCGGCGGTGCAGGCCTTCTGCGCGTCGATCGCGACCACTTTCAGCAAAGCCGAAGTTAGTTTCGAGTCTTGCGGCTTCCAGGTAGCGCCGCGGTCGTCCGAATGAAAAATCACGCCACCGTCGCCGACGGCCCAGCCGCTCGCGCCGTCGGGCGCGAAGGCCACGCTGTAGAGGTCGTACAGGTTGACGCCCTTCTTTAGCTGGACCCGCTGCCACGTGCGGCCGTGGTCGTCGGAGGTCATCACGAGGCCCTTGTCGCCAACGATTACGGCGCGTTCGGAGGGCAGAATTGCGACGCCGAAATAGTTCTCCCACGTGCGGTCGCGTCCGGCCTCGGCACTGGGCTGCGGGTTTTCCGCAAAGCTCGTCCCCGGTGAAAAGCCGAGCCATAGGGCTGCACACAGCGCGACGATCCAGGCTGATGGCGCGACCCCCATAATCCAACGAAGTCCCCTACTCATTCGTACTCCTAAGGTTTCGCCAAGCTTTTCCGCCGCGGTTCCCCGGACATGAGGCGGGTTGCTCCTTCGAACCGGTTGACTCTTACCTTTCCGCGTCCCTTTGCGTCAAGGTCGCCCAACTTATGATCCCAGGCATTCGCAGGAGGATTTTAGCTGCAAACGCTTCATGCTGATCCGCGCAATCCCATTCAGTCATGGACTTCGGAGGAATTCTCCGAATGAGCCCGCAGGCGGGTCCGGCTGAGCAATCACACCGACCTGGCGCAGATGCGACTGCTGCACGAGTTTGGGCCAAAGCTTTGCCGGTTCGGCGCTGAAGATCAGATCGATGTCGGCGGGCAGGGTTTCCCACGCGCCCTGCAGGATCTCTCCGTGGAGCTGATCGCTTGACCACTGCGCACGCCCCAGCATCAGCCGCTGATCGCCTGACGCGAGGGGCCGGGTCAGCGCAGCCGCGATAGTGCCGAGACCCGTGGCCGCATAGAGATGGCTCGCAAGGCGGGTCGCCCCGACCGGCGGATGGTCACTGCGCATCAGCAGGATCGGCTCGGTATAATCCACCGGTCCGCCGAAGTAGGCCTTATCGTCCGGATGCTTGAGGCCGTCGACTTCGCGGAAGACCTCGCCGACGGTCACTCGCGTCGGCTTATTGATGATGAAGCCTGCCACCAGCGGCGACTCCGAGGGCAATACGAGGATCACGGACTGCTGAAAGATCGGATCTGGGAGATCAGGCGTGGCGACCAGAAAGTATGGTTCAGAGGCGATGTTCGGCGCCGCCGCGGCGAACAGACGGGCGGACATCAGCGATGATCCGGCAAGCATGATCGTGAGTACCCACCGGAGACGGCTCGATCTCAACAGATTAACCTCGGGCATCAACTTATGCTCGGCTATGCAACGTATGTGGCCTGACGCGGATGATAGCCCGATAACCTTGCGAAGGAAAAAGCCTGCTCAAGTGCGACTTCGTATAGATGACGCGCGCGGCGCGAGCTTATTCATGAGGCGAGGTGCCGTGCCTGCGCAACCCTGTCGCGATGAATAGCTGGCGGCGATGGCTGGCGCCATATGGAAAACCGCGGGTCCTGCTCATCCTGCCGCTCGGCTTTGCCAGTGGACTGCCCCTGCTGCTGACCTTCTCGACGCTGTCGGCCTGGCTGGCGACGGTCGGTGTGAGCCGCAGCGTGATCGGCGCCTTCGCGCTGGTCGGCACGCCCTACGCTTTCAAATTCGCCTGGTCGCCGCTGCTCGATCGCCTGCCGCCCCCGCTTCCCCTCGGCCGCCGGCGTGGCTGGGGCGTCACGATCCAGCTCGCCCTCATCGCCGCCGTGCTCGCGCTCGGACGAACGGATCCGCACCGGGACCTCGCCACGATGGCAATCCTGGCGGTGACGGTGGCGTTCCTGTCGGCGAGTCAGGACGTCGTGATTGATGCCTGGCGCGTCGAGATTTTGACTGCCGAAGAGCAGGGTCCCGGCGCCGGGATGATTCAGGCGGGCTATCGGATCGCGATGCTGGTCTCGGGCGCCGGGGCGCTGCTGATCGCGGATCGCGCGGGGTGGTTTGCGGCCTATGCGACCATGGCGGGGTTTCTTACCGTCGGGCTGTGCGTCTTTCTGTTTGGTCCCGAACCGCCCGCACCGGTCATAGCGTTGAGTCAGGAGAGCGCCGGCGGTCTGAGTGCCGTGCAGGAATGGCTGGCGAGTGCGGTCGTCGCGCCATTTGCGGATTTCATGCAGCGGCCGCGCTGGGTCGCGATCCTGCTGTTCGTGATCGTCTTCAAGCTGGGTGAGGCGCTGGCCGGCGTGATGGCGACGCCGCTCTATATCGCGATGGGCTTTTCGTTGGCCGAAATCGCCGCGGTCTCGAAGCTGGTCGGCTTTGCGGCGACGATCGTCGGCTTGTTCGCGGGCGGTGTCGTCTGCGCGCGACTCGGCCTGATGCGCGGGCTGTTGATCTGCGGCTTGTTGCAATCGGCCGGCAACCTCTTCTATGTGGTGCAGGCGCTGGAGGGCCATCGGCTCGACTATCTGGCGCTGTGCGTCGCGATAGAGAACATCACCAGCGCGATGGCCGCGGTCGCCCTCGTGGCTTATCTCTCCGGGCTCTGCTCGCCTGCCTTCACCGCGACGCAGTATGCCCTGCTCTCCTCGCTGGCCGTGGTTGGACGAACGCTGGTGGCGTCGTCGGGCGGGATGCTGGCCGACGAGCTTGGCTGGGTGCGCTTCTTCCTGCTCTCGACCGTGGTGACGATTCCATCGCTGATTCTGCTCGTCTGGATCGCACGAGCGGCCGTGCAGCAGGATTCGTCGGGGCCGCGGCCGCCTCATGTCCGCCAGCTTACGTCGCCGTAAGAGGTGAATAACGAATATAGCGCTCTGAGGAGAATCGTGCTACCTGAAACTTCCAGTCGGATTTCTCGAATCCTGGGAGAGAGACCAATGCGTGCAGCTACCTACGACATCGTAACTATCGGCGGCGGACTCGCCGGCTCGGCATTAGCAAGGGCGATGGCCGACCAGGGTGCGCAGGTACTGGTCCTCGAACGTGAGACGCAGTTCCGTGATCGCGTTCGCGGCGAGAATGTTGCTCCCTGGGGCGTCGCGGAAGCGCGGCGGCTTGGCCTCGATGCGACTCTCCAGAAGGCGAATGTAAATCAGGCACGCTGGGTGATCGGGCTCGGACCAGATCGCGACCTTGTGTCATCCACGCCTCAGGGCCTGCCGTCGCTCACCTTTCACCATCCAACGATGCAGGAGGCGCTGATCGCGGACGCAGCCCAATCCGGTGCGCACATCCGCCGCGGTGTGAATGTGAAATTCGTCACGCCGGGCGCACCCGCGGCAGTTGCGTTCGATTCCGGCGGAGCGACCGAGACCGTCGCCGCGCGGCTCGTCGTCGGCGCTGATGGGCGCTCATCGAACGTGCGCAAATGGGGCAAATTCGCCGAGCGGCGCGATCCCGACCGGCTTACGATTGCCGGTGTACTGTTAGAGGGCGGAGAGGGTTACCGCAGCGATGCCGCCTACTTTATGGTCAATCCAATGATTGGCCAGGGATCGTTTGTCGCGCCACAGAGCGACGGTCGCTTCCGCGCCTATGTCGCTCATCGCACCCATGCCGATCTGCGGCTCCATGGTAGGGATTCGTTGCCGCGCTTCGTCGAGGGATGCATCCAGTGTGGTGTGCCACCGAATTTTTTCACCGGCGCCGACGCGGTCGGGCCGCTCGCCAGCTTCAGCGGAGCGGATAGCTGGATCGATCATCCCTATGCTGCGGGGGTCACACTGATCGGAGACGCGGCTGCATGCAGCGATCCCTCGTGGGGACAAGGACTGTCGCTCACACTTCGCGACGTCCGCGTACTTCGCGATGCGCTGTTGGCGGACAGCGACTGGGATCGCGCGGGTCACGCTTACGCCCGCGAGCATGACCGCTACTATCATTCAGTCCATACGTCGGAGGACTGGCTCACCACACTCTTTTATGATCGGGGCGAACTGGCTGATGCGCGGCGCGCCAAGGCGCTACCGCGGATCATGGAAGACCCGACGCGCGTTCCCGACCATCTGTTCAGCGGGCCTGAGCTGCCGATTGATGACGCGGTCCGAAGACGTTTCTTCGGTGAAGAATGAAGCAGGCGGGTCCGTCAGTTTGGCTCTTCTCAAGAAGTAAGCCGCCGCCTCCGGTTCACTTGCCAGTGAAGCGGCCTGGCCGACGCTCAGCGACGGCTTTTACCCCTTCCTTATGATCGTCGGTTTTCATCAGCCAGGTCTGCTCGTGGAGTTCGTGACGCGTCTGCGCCTCGACGGTATCGGCGAGCTTGTCGCGCAGGGTCGCGCGGGTCGAGATAATCGCGAGGGGAGCGCTCTCGGCGATCTCCGCCGCCAGCGCGTGGGCGTTGGCGCGGAGTCGATCGAGCGGTGAAAGCTGATCGGCGAGTCCCCACGCCACTGCCGTTTCGCCGTCGATCCGGCGCCCGGACAAGAAGAGCAGCGACGCCCGTTGCATCCCGATAAGCCGCGGCAGGGTGTAGGTCAGGCCAAAACCCGGATGGATGCCGATTTTGACGAAATTCGCGGCAAAGCGCGCCTCGGGCGCGGCGACGCGAAAATCCGCGACCAGAGAGAGCCCGAGGCCGCCGCCGATCGCTGGTCCCTGAATCGCCGCGACCACCGGCTTCTTGCAGCGAAAGAGCCGCACCGCTTCGAGATAAAGCGGGTTGCTGCCCTTTGGCGTCTGGCTCTGATTGAGCGGGTTGTTCTCCGGACGGCTCTGAAAGTTCGCGCCGGCGCAAAACGACTTGCCTTCGGCGGCGAGCAGGATGCCGCGGCAGCCGGCGTCCTGATCGAGGGCCTCGAAGGCGTCCGCGATGTTGCGGATCAAGGCGTCGTCGAAAAAGTTGTGCGGCGGCCGATGAATCTCGACGGTCGCTACATAGTCGTTGCCGATCTCGACGCTCACATCACCATACTTGTTCATCGGTTCACCGGTGCGCGAAAAAACTGTCCCAGCTAAGCGTCCGCTAGACAGCCTGTCAACCGCGCCGCCACGTTCAAACTTTTGCCGCGGGCTCGACCCAAGTGCGGCTCAGCCCTTCGAGCAGCTTGACGACCTCGGCTTCATTGGCCGGCGCCTGCTGGAACGCCGGCGTCAGGTAGAGCTCGTCCACGCCGGCGTCACGGTAGCGCTTGAGGTCATCGGGCGTGTTCGAGTTAGTGGGCGTAACCAGGAACTCGAAGGGCGTGGCCGCGCGGCCATGCTCGACCCGCATGCGGCGGATCTTCGCGATCGCCTCGGCGGTCTCGGCGGGAGTCAAATTGAATCCGCACCAGCCGTCGCCATAAACCGCGGCGCGCTTCAGCGCGGCCTCGCTTTGACCGCCGACTAGAATCGGCAGCGCGGCGCCGCTGATCGGCTTCGGATAGCTGAGCGCGCCCTTGAAATTGACGAACTCGCCCGCGTAATCATTCTGCTCGCCCCACAGCCCGCGCATCGCTTCGACGTATTCGCGTGTGCGCTTAGCACGCTTCTCCCACGGGATGCCGAGGGCGACGAACTCCTCGCGCAGCCAGCCGATACCGATTCCCAGGGCGAAGCGTCCGCGGCTCAGATAATCCAGCGACGCGCAGATTTTGGCGAGCAGCAGCGGGTTGTACTCGGGGACGAGGCAGATGCCGGTGGCGAGCCGAATCCTCGACGTGCGGGCGGCGGCATAGGTCAAGGCCAGAAACGGATTGAGCAGCGGGATCGTGGTCGGCACCGGCAGACTCTCGCCGCGCGCGTAGGGATAGTGCGAGGCCTGGCCTTCGACGAACAGCAGATGCTCAGGCGCCCAGAGGGTCGCGAAGTTGAGGCGTTCTGCATGGATCGCGGTGGCGGCGAGAATCTCGGGCTGCGCGAAGTTCGCGATCCCGACGCAAAAAAAGCCGATTTTCATTCTGGTCTTCTCCTTTGTTCTTACCCTTTGGTCTTGCCCGCTTTGAAATTTTCCCGAGCTTAGCCCAATTGTGTCTATTGTCGAAAGCTGGCGGCCATGCGCGCGCGAGTCGCTTCTAAGAATCCTGCGCCGATAGAGTAGCCTCTGACTTATTGAGAGGAGCGAAAGGCATGAAAAATCTTGCAGCCAGGGCGACAGTCACGATAGTGGCCTTGCTTGCCGTGTGGTCGATTGCAGCTCCGGCGCGCGGCAAGATTGTGTCGAAGACGATCACTCTCAACGCCGGCCAAATCGTCTCGCACAGTTTCCTGGTTTATGACGACAGCTTGAAGAGCCGCCGTCCCGGCGTCCTGGTGGTGCCGGAATTCTGGGGCCTGAACGACTACGCCAAAAGCCGCGCGAAGATGCTGGCGCAGCTCGGCTACGTCGCCCTGGCGGTGGACATGTACGGCGACGGGAAAGTCACGACGGACCCCAAGCAGGCGGGGGCGTGGGCCACCGCACTCGAGACCGGTGATCGCGCCGAACTGCGCCGGCGGATCAATGCCGCGCTCGACGAACTAAAACGCGATCCGCGCGTCGATTCCGCTAAAACTGCGGCGATCGGCTACTGCTTCGGCGGCACGACCGTACTTGAGCTCGCCCGCAGCGGCGCCGATCTCCAAAGCGTCGTCAGTTTCCATGGTCACCCGGGGACCGGGGCGGTTGCGCAACCGGGCGCAATCCGGGCGCGGATTCTGCTCTGCGCCGGCGCCGATGATCCTTACGTGCCGCCCGCACAGCTCGAGGCTTTTGAGCAGGAGATGCGAACCGCGGGTGCGAACTGGGAAATTGACATCTATAGCGGCGCGAAACACAGCTTCACAAATCCGGGCGCGGACCAATACCACGTCCCCGCGCTCGCCTATAACCGCGACGCTGATCAACGCTCGTGGGCAGCGATGCGGGAGCTCTTCGACGAGACTTTGCAGTAGTTCGTGCGGATGGTCATCGCGAAGTGATGGCTAACCGCATCGGCCCTGTCGACCAACTTTTTTCAGACTCTACTTATTCTGCCAATTGGGTTGACGCTTCTCGGCGAAGGCGAGGGCGCCTTCGCGCGCGTCGGCGGTGGTTTGCAGCCACTCATAATGTTCGCGCTCGAGGGCCAAGCCGTCGGCGAGAGGTTGATCGAGGCCGTCGAGAGCGACTCGTTTGATCCGCCGCACGGCGAGCGGTGCGCTCTTGCAGATTTCGCCCGCGATCGCTTCGCACTTGCCGATTAGCTGGTTCATCGGCACGACGTGATCGACCAAACCGAGGCGCAGCGCCTCCGGCGCGTCGATCCGATTGCCCGTGTAGAGCATCTCGAGTGCACGGCCGAGTGGGATCAGCCGCGGCAGCCGCTGCGTGCCGCCGCCCCCGGGCAGCCATCCGAGGCGCACCTCACCCAGTCCGAACTGCGCGTGCTCTGCGGCGACGCGGATATCGCAGGCCAGCGCCTGCTCGAGGCCGCCGCCGTTGGCGTGGCCATTGATCGCGGCGATGACCGGCTTGTCGAGCGCCAGCATCACCGGGAACAGCAGATTGTGCGGCTCCTCGCCCGGTCGCTCGACGTAGTTGCTTTTGATGTCGCTGCCAGCGCAGAAGGCGCGCTCACCCGCGCCGGTCAGGATGGCGACGCGGAGCGCGGCGTCCTCCTGAAATTCCGTCCAGACTTCGGCGAGCCGCGCGTAAGACTCGTGGTCGCAGGCGTTCAGCCGTTCCGGCCGATTGATCGTGACGTAGGCGAGCGGCCCGCGTTTGTCGAAGAGAATTTTCATCAAGCAACCTCGATCGGGAATTCGGGCCTAAGAATCCGACCAATGCCGGCGCGCAACGACGGCATCGTCGTTCTAGCGGAGCGTGCGGTAGAAGGCGCGGATGTCCTGCACCAGTTGTTCAGGCTCCTCGCTCGGCGCGAAGTGCCCGCCTGCGGTCATCGGCGTCCAGCGCTTGAGATTGTAGTAGCGTTCCGCCCAACTGCGCGGCGGGATCAGCAATTCGCGTGGGAAGACTCCGATCGCCGTCGGCGCTTCCACCACCGGGGTGCGTGCATGCGCCGGTTTCCATGGATCGTTGCGCGCCTCGTAGTAATAACGCACCGAGGTGACGAAACACTCGGTCACCCAGTAGAGCATCACATGCGTGAGCAGCTCATCTTTGCTGTAGCGCCGCTCGACGTTGCCGCCGCAATCGCTCCAGTTGCGCCGCCGTTCGATGAGCCAGGCGCACAACGCCACCGGCGAATCGTGCATCCCATAGGCCAGGGTCTGCGGATCTCGGGTCTGGACCGCGACATGGCTTACGATCGTCGGTTCGGCTTGCCGTGTCCGCGCCAGCGCGGCCTGATCGTCTGGACCGTAGTCGCTTTCACGCAGACCGCCACCGGTAAAGAAATCCATCGGAATCGCGAGGCTCAGATAGATCCCGATCAGATGCTGCGGATATTTGTGCCCGAGCTGCTCGGTCAGCAGTGCGCCCCAATCACCGCCCTCGGCCGCGAACTTCTGATAGCCCAAAACTTCGCGCATCAAAGTGACCCAGAGGTCCGCGGTGCGCCACCAGTTGATGCCGGGCTTGGTCAGCGGGGTCGAGAAGCAGAAGCCCGGCAGGGAAGGCACGACGACGTCGAAGGCGTCTGCGGGATCGCCGCCAAAAGTGGCCGGATCGCATAGCGGCCGAATCACCTTATGCAGATCCCAGAAGGTCCACGGCCATCCGTGCGAGAGAATCAGCGGGATCGGCTTCGGCCCTTTGCCGGGCTCGTGGATGAAATGGATCGGGACGCCAGCGATAGTCGTCTTGTAGTTGGCGAAGGAATTGATCTCGCGCTCATGCTTGCGCCAGTCGTAGCGATCGAGCCAGTAGTCGACGAGTTCTTTCAGATACGCGCGATTGGTGCCGTAAGCCCAGTTCTCGTTGTTGTAATCGATCGGCCAGCGGGTCCGCGCCAGACGCTCGCGCAGGTCAGTCAGGACGTCGTCGGGCACTGCGATCGTAAAGGGCTCTTTTTGCATGATTGATGCGGTCTCGAGGTTTGAGCCTGTCGAGTTGAGGTGACTTTAACTCACCGCTGAGGCGAGCCGGCTCGGTCGCGTCGAGGCGGCCTGCCGGGCTTCCGTGGCTTCTTCTTCGATACGCTTGTCGAGCAATCGCAGCAGCATCTCGGGACCGGCGTCGTGCACGATATTCACTAGATTGCCGTCGGGCCGCTCCTTCAAGTTCCGATGCTGCGCTTCGAGCACGATAGCGTCCTCTTGAAACGCTGCGTCCACGGTCTCGAAGAGCATGTCGCTCATCCCGGGCGCGTCGGTCGCTTTGCTCGCACCCCAGCTGAAGTAGTACTCACAGGTATCCTCATCGACGGGCGTAACCGCCTGCGACGAATAGCTGTCGAGGAGCATCTGGCCGTTGGACGGGCCGGACGTCGCGGTGCCGGGCGTGAAGACCTTGAAATGAATCACGAAGTTGCAGGGCAAGGTCATCTGCACATCGACGTGCCAATCGAACAGCGCGTCGGGCGGAAAGAGATGCTGGGCAAAGGACGGCGCCGGCACACTATAGAACCAGGCCTCGCTGTTGACGCCGAGTGGCGTCGGCGTGCGCGTCGGTTTTACATCGACCCAGGCGCGAGTGCCGCCAAGGGTTTTGCTGTGGATCCAGTTGGCGTGGCTGAGATCCATCAGATTGGCGATTTCTAGCCGATGATTGGCCTTCACCGTAAGTTTTCCGGTTTTGATATTCCAGTTCGGATCGCTGGGGCCGACTGCGAAACAGATCAGGTTGGGATCGGCGCGCGCGGGATCGCCCATCCAGACCCAAATCCAGTTGTCTTTCTCGACCACGGGTAAGGTGCGCACGCGGGCGCGGGCGGGAATCGCGCGCTGGCCGGGAATCTCGACGCACATGCCGTCGGGGCCAAATTTCATACCGTGATAGAGACAGCGGAGCGCGTCGCCTTCCTTGCGTCCGAGATGCAATGCGGCCTGCCGATGCGGGCAGCGATCTTCCATAGCGACGATGCCGCCGGCGGGTTTGCGATAGAGCACAATCGGTTCATTGGCGAGGCGGCGCGCGAGGAGGGCGTCGCGACCCTGGCTCAGCTCGTAATCCCATCCGGCGCAGTACCACAGATTCCTGGCGAACATCGTCCAGCCCTCCGGCTCCGTCAGATGTGCAAGAGCAGGAGGATTGTCGCCGATCGCAGCGCCTTTCTCAATCGCTGCGCGCTGCGGATTACGAGCGGCTCAGGGGCGAGCTTTCAGCTCGTCGGAGAACAAGGCGTCAGCGTATTGCCGAATCCCCAACAGGCGCTGAAGCCGTCCAAGGTCGAATTAGGAACGGATACATTCGAGTTCTGCCCGCTGGGATTGAACATGACGACGCTGTCGCCGGTGGCGAGATTGGCGGTGGCGCTATTGGCAGTCGAGAAGCTGAAAATCGCCGTGCCGAAGTCCGCCAGCGGCAGGATCCCGCTGAATCCCGTCGGCGCCTCTTCGATCCATTCCGCGGAGAGTTTCGAGGCCTTGTACGTGAAGGTCTGGCTCCAACTGCCACCGGTGGTTTCGTCGGTCATCGCGAGCGTCCACGATTGCTTGCCCTTGCACTTACCGGCGCAATTCAGCGAGGCAGTCATGACATCGCCGGGATTCACCGGCAGCGTGCTGATGACGATCGAAAAAGCCGGCAGCATCTCGTACCACGCATAATATTGGCTGCCGCCGCCGGCGAACGAGTCTGACTCGGTGCCGAGCTGAATCAGCTTGGCGTCGGCGTGCCGGCATTTCGCGCTTTTGCAGTAACCGCCGATCCCGACCCAGTTCGATGAAAAGCTATCAATCCCCTGAGAAATCGCCCCCGGAACCACCCAGGTCGATTGCGCCGCCGTGTAGTGCACCTTGGTCTCGAATTTCGGCAGCGCATAGCCCGACCAGTTGTTGCTCTGCATCTGATTATCGATCGTACGCAGCGCGTCGCCGTTGAAATCGCGAGCGACGTCGATCGGCATATGTTTGCGACCAACCACGGCCTGGCCGGCGCGCGCCGGTTGATAACCGCTCAGGATCGTCAGAGCCAGTAACAGCGCGGCGCCGATTGTACAGATGATCGTTTTCAATGATGAAGCCCCCCGTCAGTTGATCTAGTTGAGATGCCTCCTTACGCCTAGCCGAAAAATCGCGATGCAGCGAGTCGTGTCGGACAGCAGCGCGCTGCTTTGCAGTCGGCGCGCAACCTGAGCTAACGTCTCGCTGATTCGACCGCTGACGACCATCCCGCGACGCGGGACTGGACAGGAGGTGTTGCGATCGCGATGAGCGCTCCCAAACATATGCTCGAAGGCTTCAAAGTCCTCGACTTCACGCAGTTCGTTGCTGGGCCGACGGTGACCAAATTGATGGCCGAGATGGGCGCCGAGATCGTCAAAATCGAACTCGCGCCGGGTGGCGACCTGTGCCGCAACTTCCCCTACGTCAAGGACCTGCGCAGCGCCTATTTCGTCCAGCAGAACCGCGGCAAGCTCAGCCTCTGTCTTGATATCAAGAGTCCAGCCGGACGCGCGATCGTGCGCGAGCTGGTACCTAAGGTTGACGTGCTGGTGCAGAACTACGCACCGGGTGTAATCGGACGCATGGGTTTCGACTACGCCACGGTGCGCGAGCTCAACCCGCGCATCATCATGTGCTCGGTCTCAACCTTTGGCCAAAGTGGACCGCTCGCGCCCGAACCCGGCTACGATTTTATCGGCCAATCTTACGCCGGGGTGACCTCGCTCAGCGGCGAGGCCGACGGCGACTATTATCCCGCGGCGCTGGCGATTGGCGACGTCTCGACCGGGGTGCACGCCTATGCCGCCGTGGCGACCGCATTGTTGCATCGTGAGCGCACCGGCCAGGGCCAGCATCTCGACATTTCACTGCTCGATTCCTACTTCCACTATCACGACATGGCGGTGCAGTTGGTCAGCGCCAGCCACGGCGCGATGCGGGTAACCCGAATGGGTGCGCAAATCAGTACGCTGTCGCCAGCCGGCATCTTCAAGACCAAAACCGGCTCGATCTGGATCTTCGCCTTCCAGAACAATCACTGGGCGAGTCTCTGCGAGCTGATGGGCCGGCCGGAACTGATCAAGGATGTGCGGTGCCTCGAAAACAGTACGCGCGTGGCCAATCGCGACGTCGTCAACGGCGCGATTCAAAACTGGCTGATGACGCTGGCGGGCGTCGACGCCGCCGTCGCACTCCTGCGCAAAGCGCATATCGCCCATGCTCCTGTGCTAACGGTCGAGGAGGCGATGCAGCATCCGCATCTGCGCGAGCGCGGCACCGTGCGCACGGTGCATGATCGGATCATCGGGGATTTTCAGGTGCCGGGCTTCCCTCTGCGCTTCTCGGGCTTTCCCGAGAGTCTCGCGCTCGAGGCGCCCTTTCTGGGCGAGCACAATCGCCGCGTGCTATCGACCTATCTGGGCTACGGCGAGGCGCAGATCGCGAAACTGGAAGGCGAGGGCGTCCTGCACAGCGCCTCGTACTAAGAGAGGAGCCGAGGTAATCATGATTCGTTTGACTTTTGTTCTTAGACGACAGTCTCGTATGTCGCGCGCGGAGTTCCAGAATTACTGGCGCGAGACTCATGGTCCGCTGGTCGCCCGCCACTCGGTCACGCTGAACATCCTGCGCTATGTCCAGCTCCACACGCTCGATGATCCTGTAAACGACGCGCTGGCCGCAGCGCGCGGCGGCATGGAACCGCCGTACGATGGCGTCGCCGAGCTTTGGTGGACCACTCGCGAGGCTCTGGCGGGGAGCTTCGGCAATGCTGCGGGTAAGGCCGCGGCCTCGGAATTGCTCGAAGACGAAAAGCGCTTTATCGACCTTGCGAATTCGCCGATGTGGCTGGCGTACGAATATCCGCAGGTCAATCCGACGCCGGAAGATTTGGTCGCGCGCGAGCATAGTCCGCTGGTGAAGCTGTTTTTTTGTCTGCGCCATCCATCCAATCAGAGCTTGGCGCAGGCGCAGCTCTACTGGCGGACCAATCACGGGCCGATTATCCGCGGCGTGGCGTCCGCCATGCGCATGCGGCGCTATCTGCAAGTCCATCGCTGCGAAGATGATCTCGAACAGCAACTACGGGTCAGCCGCGGAACTCGCGTCGCGCCCTACGACGGCCACGCCGAGGCGTGGTTTGATCGCGCCGATCTGGCGACGCTCGCGGCTTCCGCAGAGGCGAAACGCGCCATGGAGATTGCAGTCGCGGACGAGACTAATTTTATCGATTTTCGGAACTCCGCGATGTGGATCGGGAAGGAGCGCGTCTTTATCGATCGCAGATGAGCGGGAAATGAAGACCATGAACGATTTGCTTGCGACGGCCGATCCCGCGCGCGTCGCGTTAATTGGGGTCGAGCCCGATCGATCTCTGACTTACCGCCAGCTTAGCCGGCAAATCGACAGATTGGCTGAGGCGCTCGCGGCGAGCGGACTCGAGCCGGGCGCGCGGGCCGCAATTGTTCTGCCCAACGGCCCCGAATTCATCGTCGTTTTCCTCGCAGTCCTTCGCGCGCGTCTGACCGCGGCCCCGTACAACGGGGCGCAAGCCGCCGAGTTGGCGACGCTGTGGGAAGATGCCGGAATTCGCGCGGTGATCGCGATGACGGATGACCGCGCATCGCTCGAGACGGCCGCGCGGCTCAACCTTCCGGCCTGGCCGCTTTCCGTCGATTCGAGCGGGCAAGTGCAGCTTGCGGTCCGCTCGCGCGGTGCAGCGACGCGCAAGCTCTCGGGCTCTGACCCAAATCCCGACGATGTCGCGCTCTTTCTCCACACCAGCGGCACCACCAGCAAGCCCAAAGGCGTGCCGCTGACCCATGCCAATCTGATGGCCTCGATCGAGAATATCGCAGGCGGTTACCGGCTGACGGCCGACGATCGCACCCTGCTCGTGATGCCGCTGTTCCACGTCCATGGCCTGATCGGCGCCGCCCTCTCGACCTTGTACTCGGGTGGAACCGTGGTTGCGCCGAGGCGTTTCAGCGCCAACGCATTCTGGCCGCTAGCACGATCTACGGGCGCGACCTGGTACTCCGCCGTGCCGACGATTCATCGCACGCTGCTGCTCCGCGCTGACTCCGATGCACCGTCCAACAGTGGGTTCCGCTTCATCCGATCATGCTCGGCCGCGCTGGCGCCTGCCATGCTCGCGCAGATGGAGGATCGCTTCCAGGCCCCGGTGCTCGAAGCCTATGGCATGACCGAGGCGGCTCATCAGATTGCGACCAATCCACTCCCGCCGGCGCCGCACAAGGCCGGCAGCGTGGGTCTCGGCGGGCGCGTGGAAGTCGCGATCCTCGACGACGGCGGCCTGCCCCTGCCGCCGGAGCGCGAAGGCGAGGTCGCAATCAAAGGTGCCAATGTGATGGGCGGTTACGACCGCAATCCGGCCGCGAATGCCGCGGCTTTCGTCAACGGCTGGCTGCGCACCGGTGATCGCGGAAAGCTCGACGCGGAGGGCTACGTCAGCCTGGTTGGCCGGATTAAAGAGTTGATAAATCGCGGCGGCGAGAAGGTCTCGCCAGCGGAAATCGACGCGGTCCTGCTCGCGCATCCGGCCGTCGCCGAGGCCGCGAGCTTTGGCGTCCCCGACGAAAAGTACGGTGAGGAGGTGAGCGCCGCGATCGTGTTGAAAGGATCGGCGACAGCAAAAGACCTTCAGGCGTTTTGCCGCGAAAGCCTCGCCGATTTCAAAGTCCCGAAGGTGCTCCACATCGTCGCCGAGTTGCCCAAGACCGCGACCGGCAAAGTCCAGCGCAATGTCCTGACGCGAACCTTCACGCCCGCGTAGCCAAAGCCGTAGCTCACAAGCGCACGGGCAAGCTAGGTTCCGATAAATTAACCGTGGCGGTCAAATCTAATCTGTTCGAGGCGGTGTTAAATTACGCCGGCAATGATGGCGGGTTCTGTCGCCGGACTTTGCCGATCTACGACGCCCGCGCCGTCGCGCAGTTGGCGCTCGATCGCGAAGGCTTCGTGTTGGAGCACCGCGCGACCGCCGTCCGCAACTTCTACGATCCTGACGAGGTTCGCGCAGTCTACTACCCCGGGGTCGAGCAATTGCTCCGAGAGGTTATGGGGGCCGCGATGGCCTGCGCCTTCGAACACGACGTGCGCCGCGCCGAGCCTGCGGCGGCGAGCGGTCAGGCCGCGCGCGAACCGGTGCGCGTCGTCCATGATGACTACACCGAAAAGTCGGCGCCGGAGCGCGTTCGCCTGTACCTGCCCGACAAAGTTGATGGCCTGCTCAAGCGCCGCTTCGCGGTGGTCAATGTCTGGCGGCCGCTCCGCGGTCCGGTGCGGGATACGCCGCTCGCAGTCTGCGATGCGCAGACCCTCGCGCCGCAGGATCTCGTGCCGACGTCAGAGGGCGTCAAGCACGAAGTCTATCTGTTCAAATTCCGCCCGGCCCATCGATGGTTCTACTTCCCCGAGATGCAACCCGACGAAGCGATCCTGCTCAAGTGCTTCGATTCAATCAGAGACGGCCGCGCGCGCTTTACCGCGCATACCGCCATCGATCTACCACTAACTCAGCCGCCACCGCCACCGCGCGAAAGTATCGAGGTGCGCGCGCTGGTTTTCTTCTGATTCCTACAGCTCCGTTCCTACAGTTTCATCGACGGCTCGACGAACTCCTTGGCCATGCGTTCGAGGCGTTTCGTCAATTCCGCGACGGTGGGCGGAATATCGAAGACCACGTGCACCACTTCGTCAGCGCCCGCGTCGCGGTAGCGCTTCATGTCGTCGGTGGTCACCGGCTTGTTGTAGGGCGAGACCGAGAGATAGACGTCGGAGCGCTTGCGACCGCCAGCCTTGAGAAGCTCCTCAATCTGGCGGATTTTCACCGCGGCTTCGTCCGGCATCAGGCGAAAGCCGATCCAGCCGTCGCCGTATTCGCCGACGCGGCGCAGCGCCGGACCGCTCTCCCCGCCGAACCAGACCGGAATACTGCGGCCGTTGTGCGGCTTCGGAAAGCTGCGCACTTCCGGGAAGCTGACGAACTCACCGCGATGCGTGCTTTTGGGCTCGCTCCACAGCTTGCGCATCACGTCGATATATTCGCGGGTCCGCTGTGCGCGCCGCTCGAACGACAGTCCCAGCGCCTGAAATTCCTCCGCCAGCCAGCCGATGCCAGTGCCGAGAATAAAGCGGCCGCCACTCAACTGGTCGAGCGTGGCCGCGGTCTTCGCGAGAATCAGCGGATTATGCTCGGGTACCAGGCAGATGCCGGTGGCGATCTTGATCCGGCTGGTGCAGGCCGCGGCAAAGGCCAGCGTGGTAAACGGGTCGGCGAACGGCACATCGGTCGGCATCGGAAACTCGCCGGCCGAGTAGGGGTACTTCGAGCTGAACTTATCGATCAGCACGACGTGCTCGGGCGCCCAGATACTCGAATAGCCGAGCCGCTCGGCGGCCATCGCGACCGGCCTGATCCATTCAGGCGTGGTCAGCGGTCCGATCCCCAGTGCGAAATAGCCAATGTCCATCGTCAATGCTCCTCAGAAATTGTCCTGGTCGGTGTCGTACTGGCGTCAGCCGCTGAAAGCTATGCGCCCACTAAAGCCGCGCGGCGGGCTCAACCCAGTCGCGCGCGATCTGATCGAGATCTTTTTTGCTTTCCTCGGCGGCGCGCGGCGGCCGCAAATTCACCAGCACTACTTCATCGACGCCCGCGTCGCGATAGCGCTTGAGATCATCGGCGGTGATCTTCTTGGTGTAGGGCGAAACTGCCAACTCGACGTCGGAGCGCTTGCGTCCGTTGGCCTTGAGCAGCTCCTCGATGCGCCGGATTTTTGCCGCGGCCTCGTCCGGCGTGAGATTGAAGCCCACCCAGCCGGTGCCGTATTCGGCGACGCGGCGCAGCGCCGGACCGCTCTCTCCGCCGAAGAAAATCGGGACGTTGGCGCCGCTTGCCGGCTTGGGGTAACTGCGGACGTTGCTGAAGTTGACGAAATCGCCGCGATATTCGCTGATTTGCTCGCCCCACAATTTGCGCATCGCCGCGATACACTCGCGCGTGCGATCGGCGCGCCGCTCCCACGGAATTCCGATTGCCTGAAATTCCTCTTCGAGCCAGCCGATCCCGACGCCCAGCACCACCCGTCCACCGCTAAGGAAATCGAGCGTCGCAACGACTTTTCCCAGCACCAGCGGATTATGCTCCGGCACCAGGCAGATGCCGGTGGCGAGACGAATCGTCGAGGTCGCCGCGGCCATCATCGCGAGCGAGATAAAGGGATCGAAGATCGGCGCGTTGGTCTGCGCGGGCAGCGCGCCGTCGGGCGAGTAGGGATATTTTGAGGCATACTGCTCAAGCAAAACGACGTGTTCGGGAACCCATAGCGTCGCGATTCCAACCTTTTCCGCGTGCGCCGCAACTTCCTTGAGCAGGCCGCCACCCGCCATCTTTCCCGTTCCTATCGCAAATAATCCGATCTTCATTTTTAGCGCTCCAATTGAAACCCGCCTTGAGATTGATGCGAGCTTTACTACGACCCTTGCCGCGTCGGCAAGCAGGAGGGTCAGATGCGATTGCGCAGAATCACTCCGCGGGATGGGGCTCCAGATAGACTTGGCCTTCGAGGTAGGCGATCGCGAAGCGCCGCACGTAGTGGCCGATAAGCGTGACCGGAACGATCACTGGAACAATGCCGTTAGTATTCGAATGGTGTTCCGAAGTACGTCAGGATTGCCAGTGCGACAAGGTAAACGCTGATCAGGGACTGTACGCCCGACACCACCCGAACCCATCCGGTAGCTTGCAGAGAATATTGGCGCCGCTGAATCCGCGTGGATCCAGGTGCCGACGTTAAACTCGCGCCAGCCGATACGCGTCGCGGAGAGCAAGCTGAAATAGAACGCCAGCAACAGGAAGCTGAAGTCTGAACTAGCTGATGGAAACCCGTCGGTCAGTTGCTCGGTTCTTTGCTCCCTTCAGCCAGTTTGATGCTGTGCTCGTCCCAGACTGCCCAGATGCCCGCGTTCGGTCCGGGATCGATTTGAGCAAATATATAAACAATTGACAGCATCATCGCCAAGGCGGCGACTATCAAAATTGGACGTCCCGGCGAAATGCCGTACTGGCAAGTCCAATCAAAAAACAAGGTATTGAAGGTTCGTTCGGACCAGCTATGGACGTAGGGTCCACCTGGTTGTTGTGGGTCTCTTCGGCTTAATTCCGAGCGTCTGATGGCGTATGTGAGCTGGTTCTCTTGAGTGCGCAAACCCAGATCTTTGAACTCGCCTCGCAGCTTAACCAGCCCGGCCGGTTGTTCGGTAAATTTGACGAGTTGCAGATTCCGGGCGGTATAAAGGCCAGGAACCGCCTTAGGCGGCGAATTTACGTCAAAGTCGAAGTCTGCATCGGCGACATTCGCAAATGACAGATCCGCGTTGTTCAGGTGTGCATTGTTCAGATGTGCGCCTTCCAGGTGCGCAGATGCCAGATTCGCACCAGTCAGGTCCGCGTTACGCAGGTCTGCGTCGTTTAGGTGCGCGGCCCACAACTGTGCGCCGGTCAGGTCTGCGCTTCCCAGCTCCGCGCCGATCAAGTACGCATTGATCAAATAAGCATCGTTCAGGTGCGCGCCGACCAGCAGCGCGCCTTCCATGTGCGCGCCGGCTAGAACCGCGCCGGTTAGGTAGGCACCCTCCAAGTTCGCACCGTCCAAGTGCGCTCCCGTCAGAACGGCACCATCCATCGCCGCGCCACAAAGATTCGCTCTCCTAAGGTCGGTGAATAGTTTAATATCTAGGAAGCTGTCACCTTTCAACAACTCGGCGCGCTTCTTTAAAATGTCCGCCAGTTCGTCAGGTGAAAGTTTAGGACGGTTTTTGGTATTTGCCGTTGCAAACCGGCATCCCAACGCCCGGCGTGGCGACTTCTGGCGTCAGCGTCGCCGCCATTAGCGTAGCCTGAAAAATCAGCATAACCCCAATGACGAGTAGCTCGATGCGCGAGTTTGCCATGAGGTAGATTCATAGCCGGACGGGCGCGGTCGCGTCGAGCGGCGGCGCCGCTGATTCGCATCGCGACCCGCGGATCGGCGAGGATGGCCGTCAGGTCGTCCGAAGGCGGCGACTCCAGCGTGAGATCATCGGAGCGCGTCGCGCATGGTGTCGCGATCGAATCCCGCGACGATTGCTTTGCCCGCGACCAAAATCGGCCGTTTGAGCAAGTTCGGTTCCTTGGCCATCAGCGCGATCGCCCCGTCGGGCGTGAGGCTCTTGCCTTTTAGGCCTAGGGTTTTGAAGACCGGACTCTTCGGGTTGATGAAGTCGCGCGGGTCGCGTCCGCGAAACAATTCTTCGAGTTCGGCGCGGCTCAGCGGGATTTTGGCATAATCCCGCTCGTCAGCCTCGACCTTCATCTCATCGCGCAAGAAACTTCTTGCGTTGCGGCAAGTTGTTCAAGTGGATTTCCAGAGGAACCGGGTCTTTCTGACGGGACTCATTTGCCGCTCCGCCGCTCCAGCTTTATTCGATCCCGCTGTCGGGAGCTGGTGCGCTCTTTTGAACGGGCAGCGCGCGGCCAACCGGACCGGCGCCGCTATCGATTGGACTCGGCCCCGAAGCGCCCTGCGCCGGAGCAATCGCCGGGGACGACGGCGCACTCGATCCGGAGCGCGCGAAACTGAGGCCGCTGCCGCTCGGATCGCCGCCCGTTGAGGCATCCGATTGCGCCGTCTGCGTGGGCCCGCTGAAATGGACTGGCTTTTTGCCGGTAACCATGTCGGGCGTCAGCACGTAGTCACCGCCCAGCGAACTCCGCCAGATGGTATCGGAGACCTGCTGGTTCCCGCCGGTCAACGCATAACCCGCGCCGCCGGCGATTCCGCCGAGGATACCGTAGACGAGCTTGGCCGGCACGTATAGGACATTGCCGGCGACCGTGCCCGCGCCAACGCCGACGCCCTTCCAGTTCACTCCGCCCTGATCGGGCTGAGCGACCTGAGGCGTGTTTGGTGCGGGCGCGCCCGCACTTTGTGCCATTGTCACCGGAGCGGATCCGGCCAGCAGAGCGATCGCCAACACAGAAATAACTTGGGATTTGAACCGCATGATCTTCCTCCTCTTTCCCCGCCCCTCCCTTCAAGCCACCTGGCTTGAGCTACTCTATTTTCACCACCGCGTCGCGCGGGAGCAAGCCCATCAGATGGTTAAATGCACTATCCAGATAATTGCGATCTTTGGACTCAAGGGTCAGTTTCACCCGATATTCGGGGTCGCCGAGGCGTGGGTAGGAACCAAGCAGCAGCTCGGGATAAGCCCGCATGCAGGCGTTGAGATGCTCGGCGATAACACCCTCGCCGGCGCTGGTATAGATGACGCGAAGGAAATAGGGATCGGTCGCGAAACGATCGAGCAGCGCGGTGAGCTTACGCTGAAAAATCTGCGGAATCCCCGGCAGAATATAGACGTTTTCGACCTGTACCGTCGGGAAGCGCAGATCGTCGGTATCATTGAGAACGGCGCCCTCGGGGACTTCCGCCATCTTGAGCCCGGTCGCGAGGCGCTCGGTGAAATGCGCGCGAATCAGCCGCTCGAGTTCAGGATGCATGACGAGCTTGCGCCCAAACGCGATCGCCACCGCTTCCATCGTGATGTCGTCGTGGGTCGGGCCGACGCCGCCCGAAGAGATAACGAAATTGTGAGTGCGCGCGGCCTGTGCGATTTCTTCGGCAATCGTTTTTAGCTCATCCGGGACGACCGCAATGCGATCAAGCGTCACGCCAATCCGTCGCAGCTCCCGCGCGGCGAAGTAGGAATTGCTGTCCTGGACCTTGCCGGAGAGGATCTCGTTTCCCACGACAATTATCGCGCACGTCCGCTGCCGCATCACCGCCGCCGTTGGCTCCATTATCGCTGCTCGCTCGAAGGTTCCTTAAATCCCTGATGCCCTGACGCGCGCGTCCCCGCCGACAGCGATCATGCGCGCGGCGCGATTCCGGCGATTCGATACGCCGGATGGTCCGCCAAGAGCCGTCGATGCCCGGCGCCGAAGAGGCTTTCGCGCAGGGTCGTACCGTTGATGCCGGTGCGGAGACGCCCGCGGCGGCGCAATTCGGGTATCACGAGATCGGCGAAATCGGTGAAACTGCCCGGCTGCTCGATCGGGACGAGGTTGATGCCGTCAACGTCGGCGTTGTCGGCCCATTGTTCGAGTTCGTCCGCGACTGCGCTCGGATCGCCGACGATCAGACGGATGAGGCTCGCCAGTTTCATCTTCTCCCGCGCGTCGGCCAGAGTGACGCGGCGGCCGAGCTTATCCGCAGAAAACCATCGCGCGGCAGCCTTGATGCCCTCGGAATCGAGCCCTTCGAGGAGCTCGTCGTCGCGATATTGCGCAAGGTCGATCCCCGTCCATCCGCCGAACAGCGCGAAGCCGCCGTCGGGACTGGCGTAGCTGCGCAGGCGATCTTCTTTGCGCCGCGCCTCTGCCGCGCTCTCGGCGACGATCACCGCGACGCCGGCCATCACCTTGACGTGGCGCGGGTCGCGGCCTTCGGCCGCGGCGGCCTCGCGAATCCGCGCGACGCGCGAACGCGCCGCCTCGAATGTCGGATAGGTGACGAAGATCACCTCCGCGTGGCGCGCGCCAAAGCGAATTCCGCGGCCCGATTGCCCGGCCTGCAGGATCAGCGGCGTGCGTTGCGGCGAGGGCTCACACATGTGGGGCCCCGCGACCTCGTAGTACTCGCCGCGATGGTTGATCGGATGGACTTTGGCCGGGTCCGTATGCATGTCGCGTGCGCCGTCGCGCACTACCGCGTCTTCTTCCCAACTCGCCTCCCAGAGCTTGTAGACCACCTCCATGTATTCTTCGGCGCGATCGTAACGCTCGTCGTGCGCGATCATCGGGCCGAGGCCATTACGCGCCGCGCTGCTGAGATACGAGGTCACGACATTCCAGCCGACTCGCCCGCCCGTGAAATGATCGAGCGACGAGAAGAGCTTGGCGGTGTGAAACGGCGGATAGTAGGTGGTGCTGTAGGTCGAGATGAAGCCCAGATGACGCGTCGCCTGCGCCATCGCCGGGAACAACAGGGTCGGATCGTTGCCGGGAAACTGCACGGCGTGGCGAATCCCGGCCTCCGCAGTGCCCCGATAGACATCGTACGCGCCGTGGACGTCGGCGAAGAAAATCGAGTCGAAGCCGCCCCGTTCGAGCCGCTGCGCCAGTTCAACCCAGTGCTCCGTATGCGTATAGCCGGTCGAGGTATGGTCGCGCGGATTGCGATACTGGCCGAACGACTGTAGCGCCGCCGCGCACTGGTTGAAGGCGGTGAGATGAAGCAGTTTCATCAGGATTCGGCGTGCATCAGGATTCGGCGTGATCGATATCGCCCGCGCGCTCCTGGATGAACTCGCGCAGCCGCACCTTCAGCCGCGCTTCGATCTGACGCACGCGCTCGCGGCTCACGCCGAAGCGCGCGCCGACCTCCTGCAGGGTCGGCGGATCTTCGGTCATCAGGCGCGCCGCGAAAATCTCGCGCTCCTTGTCGCTGAGCGTCGCGGCGAACTCCTCGACCTGCTCGTGGGCGAACTTGCGCCACTCGGCGCGCGCCGTGCGCTCCTCGGGATTGAGCTCGGCGGCCGGCAGCAGGTCCATCAGGCTGGTCTCGTCGCCCGGGGTGGCGGGCTGATCGAGCGAGACCTCGTTCTGCCCCATCCGCTCCTGCATCTCGCGCACCTCGCTCTCCTTGACCCCCATGCGCTGCGCGATCAGTTTGGGCTGCGGGGTAAAGCCCTCGGTCTCGAGCCGCTCGGTTTCCTTGCGCAGGTTGAAGAAGAGCTTGCGCTGGGCCTGCGTGGTGCCGATTTTAACCAGCCGCCAGTTGTTGATCAGATAGCGGTAAATGTAGGCGCGTACCCACCAGACCGCATAGGACGGAAAACGGATACCGCGATAAGGGTCGAAGTTCTTGACCGCCTCCATCAGCCCGACATTGCCTTCCTGGATGAGATCGAGCAGATTGCGCGAGGCGCGCGAAAACTCGTTGGCGATTTTAACTACCAGGCGTAGATTTGCGGTCACCAGCCGGTAGGCGTCGGCAGGGTCGTGATGCTCGGCGTAGCGCTGTCCGATGATAACCTCTTCCTCGCGGCTGAGCAGCGGAAAGCGGCGGATCTCGCTCAGATAGCGGCCGAGGGGGTCATAGGGGATGATCGCACTGTCGGGGTCCTCTTGCGCGCCGTCGGCGCCTTCGTCAGCGCCGGCCACGCCGGTATCGTCATCATCGAGGCCCGGCAACCGGCTCTCCGCCACGGCGCTCTCCGCCACCTCCTCGGTGTCGTGGTCGAAAGGAATCGCGGGCGCGCTACCGCTAGCGACATCCTCGACGACTTCGACCGGCACGGCGAGAGTCTCGATTACTTCATCGCGCACGTTCCGGATCGCCGCCTGCGCGCGGCGCCGGGGCTTTTTCGCGATCGGAGGGCTGACGCCTCGTTTACCGCCCGCTTTCCGCGCCATCGTGAAATCCTTGAGGCTGCGTTCGAGGCTCGGGGAACTGTTTAACCGCGTGAATGCGGCGTTACGCGGCTCTTCCGCGCCGTCACTTCGCTTCGGGTTCGACCAGGATGGCCTTGCCCGCGGCGATTTCGCGCAGTGCCGTCACGACTTCTTTGTTTTCCGATTCAACCAGCGGGCGCGCGCCCTTGAGCAATTGTTTGGCTCGGCGGGCAGCGCCCAGCACCAGTTCGAAGCGGTTGGGAATTCGTTCGAGGCAGTCTTCTACAGTGATTCGCGCCATGATCGCTCAATTCTCCGGTCCGCCGCCGCGCTTGTCAAACAGCGGGCGGCGCGCGTCAGCACTCCACTGAAAAACCCATACTGGTCCATTTCGCCCATGAGCCGTCGAACAGCCGCACGTCGTATCCCGCCGCGCGCAAGGCGAGATAACCCAGCGCCGCACGGGGTCCGGATCTGCAATAAGCGACGATACGATCGCTGCTCATGACGCCCGCGCGCGCGATCAGCTCCTCGATTTCACCGCGCGGCTTAAGGATCAGCTCCGGCGGATTCGCCAGATCACGCCAGATCAGGTTGACCGCCCCCGGAATATGTCCCGGCGTGTCCTCGCCGATCACGCGCACGCCGGAAAACTCCTCGCGGCTGCGAAAATCGACGAACTTCATCCCGCTCGCCGCGGTCGCTTCCTCGGCCGTGACCCGAATCGCCGGATTCAAGCGAGCGCTGAAGCGCGTCGGCGCACCGACCACGGGTCGATAGCGAACCTCGCGGCCCGCCGCCTTCCAGCCCTCGTAGAGATTTTCCATGATGTGCACATCGGTGCGTCCGAGATACTCGAGGATCCAGGCGAGCATCGCGGCGTTCTGCCCCTCGGGCGAGTCGTAAAGCACCGGCGTCGCCGCGTCGCCGAGCCCGGCTCCGCCGATAAACTCGGTCAGCGCCTCGGGCGCGAGCAGTCCGCCGTCGGCCCCAAAGGCCTTGTACACCGGCAGATTGATCGCCTCCGGCAGATGGCCCGCGAGATATTTCATCGGGCGTCGCGGGTCGATGACCGTCACGCCGGCGCGCCCGATTTGTCCGGCAACCCACTCAGCTTTCTCCAATTTGGCCACAGCAACACCCTCTATCGACGATCCGGTATTTCGACGGCGCACGCCCAAGGACTGGACGCGCGCCGCCCAACTCTCCTAACCTGCGGACTTGGGCTTAACGCAATTACGCATCATTGCCTGGGAGGGCGCTTCATGGAATTGCTGAAAGATCGAGTCGCGATGATCACCGGCGGAACCGGCGCGCTGGGACGCGCGGTCGCCGACCATTTTCTTGCCAACGGCGCCAAGGTGGTCGTGCCCTGGATCGTCGAGGCCGAGATCCCGCTGTTCCACAAGCGGATGGGCGGCCGCTATCCCGACGCGAACATCATGCTGGGCAAAGTTGATCTTGGCAACGAGACCGAGGTCGCGAAGTTCGTCGGCGAGGCCACGCAGCGCTTCGGGCGCGTCGACGCGCTGGTCAACCTGGTCGGCGGCTTCTGGGGTTTCAAGACCGTCGCCGAGACCACGCTGGCCGAGTGGCAGGCGATGTTCGATCTGAATCTCAAGCCGACCTTCCTCTGCTGTAAGGCGGTCGTGCCGATCATGCAGAAGAACAAGTTCGGCCGGATCGTCTCGGTAAGTTCGCGCACCGGGCTCCTCGGCGCTGGCGAGTTCGCCGCCTACGCCGTCGCGAAGGGTGCGATCCGCACCTTCACTGCGTCACTGGCCGAGGAGGTACTGACCGACAACGTTCTGGTCAACGCGATCGCGCCGAGCACGATCGACACCGAGGCGAATCGCACGGCGATGCCCAAGGCCAAGCACGAGAACTGGGTCAAGCCCGAGGATATCGCCAAGACGGTCGCATTCTTGTGCTCGGATCAGAATCAGGTGACGTCGGGAGTGGTCGTGCCGGTCTACGGCCGCGCCTGAGATTTATCAGGCGGGTCGGTTCAGTTCGTCGAGCAGAGCAGGAGAGGTCATGGCTGAGATCGCTCATCGATTCGTCACTACCAACGGCATCAAGATGCACTATGCGGAAGCGGGAAGCGGTCCGCACGTTCTGCTTTGCCATGGCGCTCCCGAATCCTGGTATTCGTGGCGGCATCAACTTCTGGCGCTTGCCGAAGCGGGGTTCCATGCTATCGCGCCGGACATGCGTGGGTACGGCCAGACCGCACAGCCGAAAGAGGTCGAGGCCTACGATATCTTTCAACTTACGGGCGATCTTGTCGGCTTGGCCAATGCGCTAGGTGGCGATCCGGTGGTGATCGTCGGACATGATTGGGGTGCGTGGATCACTCAGTTCGCCGCGCTCTTCCGGCCCGATCTCTTCCCCGCTGTCGGGCTGCTCAGCGTGCCGTTCCTGCCACGGTTGTCGATCAGCCCGAGCGCGTGGGAGCAGGAGAAGTATCCTGGCAAGATCTTCTATCAGCAAATTTTTCGATCGCCCGGAATGGAAAAGCGCATGGAGGCCGATGTGTATGGCACGATCGTGAACGCACTCTACTCTGCGTCCGGCGAGCCGCCTGTCGAGGAGCGATGGAAGTTTGCGATGGATCCGAAGGACATGGCTAGCATAGGGCTGGCTCCGACGCCGAAGAAACCGACCTTCGTGACTGATGCGGATATAGAGTTCCTGGTCGGCGAATTCAAGCGCAGCGGTTTCGCGGGCTGTCTCAACTATTATCGCAATGTCGATCGCAACTGGGCGCTGACGCCCTTCCTCGACGGGGCCAAGCTCCGCCAGCCGGCCCTCTTTATCGCGGGTGATCGCGACGGCGTTCTCGGTTTCTGGGGCGAAGAGGTCAATGCGATGGAGCGCCACGTGCCTAATCTCAAGCGCAAGGTCATCCTGCCGGGTATCGGCCATTGGACGCAGCAGGAAAGCCCTGACGCCGTGAATCGCGCGCTAATCGAATTTCTGCGCAGCGCCTAACTGTTCGCAAAGTCATATTCGCAAAGTCATATAAGTGCAGCGAAGAATTTCCGGCGTTCACAGCTAGAGACCTTGTGCCTCTGCTAACATGCTCGGAAAGGATAATGCCCGAGGCGAAACTCGGGCGCTCCATGAGCGGATGATTGTTGCGGGAAGGCAATGAAACCGGCGTATGAGAGAATGCCATTAGCCTGCCCGCGAGTCATTTTCGGAAGTCGATACTAGCGCGCGCAGGCGCGCGCGATCAAATCTGGAAGTCGATCGCTTTGCGGCGGCGCTCGCTGAGTGATTGCAGCGTCGTCCGTGCGAGGATCGCGGTGACGTTGTCGCGCACCTCGCGCCAGACCTCGCGCATCGCACAGCCGTCGCCGGGCTGGCAGAGCGTCCCCGCGGCGCCGTCCTCGAGACACTCGACCGGGGTGTAGTCGCCCTCGATAAGGTGGACCACGTCCGCCATCGTGATGCGCGAGGGATGGCGCGCCAGGAGGTATCCTCCGCTTGGGCCCTTCTGGCTGGTGACCAGCCCGCCGCGTTTGAGTTCGATTAGGAGCCGGCGCAGGTAGTTCTCCGGGATGCTCTGAGTCGTCGCGATCTCCTCGACGCGCTGCGGCTGCGCCGTGGGGAAACGGTCGGCCAACATTAACAGCGCTTTCAGACAATAATCGATGCCGACGCCAAATTTCATCTGACCCTTGAGTTTTATAGCATGATCGAGGGTCGAACGGAATAGCGGACTAAGTTAGTGATCTAATTAGTTGACTGATTTAGTCTACTAAGTTATCTTCTGTTTCTAGCCTGCCGAAAAGGCTGTCGAGGAACAGGTCCACCCTCATGCCCAAACGCGAACCGCCGTCCCGGGAAATGGTGCTGAAGCGCAATTCAGTCGAGCGCCTCAAGCACGAGCTTTTCCCGACTGAGCTGGCCGGGCAGTGGCAGCGTTTGGTTGACACGTCCTACGAAAAATTGCCCGAAGAGGACATCGTTCGGCTCCAGTGGTTCGGGATGTATCACGACAAGCCGAAGATCGGCACCTTCATGATGCGCGTGAAGATTCCAAGCGGGATCCTGAGCCCGGCCGGATTGAACGCGATCGGCGAGATTTCCGAGCGCTGCGGCCGCGACCAGGGGGAACTGACGACCCGCCAAAATATCCAGTTGCACTATATCACGCTGGATCGCTTTCCCGAGATTCTCGACCAGCTCAAGGCCGTCGGCCTGACCACGATGGGCGGATGCGGCGACGTCGTGCGCAATATCACCGGATGCCCGGCGGCGGGAGTCAGCGCCGACGAGTTGTTCGACGTGACCGGGCTGGTCGCCGAAGCGGCGGCATTTTTCTACAATAATCGCGACTATTCCGATCTGCCGCGCAAGCACAAAATCACGATTTCGGCCTGCTCCTTCCAGTGCAACGCGCCTGAGATCAATTGCGTCGCGCTGATCGCGACGGTCAGGGACGGCCGCGAAGGTTTCGCGGTGCGGGTCGGCGGCGGCCAGTCCTCGACGCCGCGCCTCTCGCGTCATCTGGGGGTCTTTGTTCCGCGTAGCGAGACGATCGCGGTCCTGCGCGCAATTATCGACGTCTGGCAATCGACCACCGAATACCGCATCTCGCGCGTCAAGGCGCGGCTCAAATTCATGATCGACGATTACGGGGTCGAGGAGTTTCGTCGCCTGGTCGAGGCGCGCCTCGGCGGCGCCCTTGAGGATCTGCCGGAGATGCCGCTACCCGACGCCGAGAGCGACCATATGGGCGTGCACGAGTCTCGCGATCCGGGACTGCTCTATGCCGGCTTTCCGGTCTATCTCGGCACGATGAGCGGACAGCAGATGCGCGAGATAGCCGATTTAACCGCCAGCTTCGGCGGCGATATCCGGCTGACCCGCCGGCAGAACTTTATCCTGACCGGGATTCCTCGCGAACGGTTGGACGAGATTCTCGGGCGCGTCGCCGAGATCGGTTTTCCGATCGATGCCAACGGACTTTATGGCTCCTCGATCGGCTGTATCGGTGATCCGCATTGCAACTATGCCGTGACTCCCACCAAGGAGAAGCTGGCGTCGATAATCGCGCGGCTGGTCGGCCAGTTCGGCGACGCGGTCGGCGGCCTGAAGGTAAATCTCGACGGCTGTCCGCACGCCTGCGCGCAGCATTGGACCGGCGATATCGGTCTGCAGGGCACCACCGGGCGCGGCCCTAGCGGCGAGCCGCTCGAAGCCTTCGACGTGATTTTGCGCGGCGGCCTCGGCCGCGACGCCGCGATCGGCCGGCCGCTGCTGCGCCGCGTGCCGTCGGCGAAGGTCGAAGAGACCGTCGCGCGCCTGTTCGCCGGCTATCTCGAAGAGCGGCTGGCGGGCGAGTCCTTCACGCAATTCTGCGTGCGCACGCCCGACGCCGCGCTGGTCACGATCGGCAGCGCGGAGGTCTCGACCAGTCTCGAACAGGCCCACCTATAAAGCCGAGCGCCAAGACGAAAGAGACGTGATGGAAACACATACCGATACCGAAGCAATCGTGATGGACGAACTCGAAGCCGGCGAGGCCGCGGTCGAGCTCGACAGCCAGGAACCGCAGGAAGTGCTTGCCTGGGCGATCGAGAAATTCGGCCGCCGCGTGGGGCTCTGTTCGAGCTTTCAGGCCGACGGCGTCGCGCTGATCGATATGGCTTGGAAGATCGATCCGGGAATCCGCGTCTTCACGATCGATACGGGACGGCAGCCTGAGGAGACCTATAAGCTAATTGATCAGATTCGCGACAAGTATGGCATCAGGACCGAGGTTTTCTTCCCTGACACCAACGTCGTGCAGAATATGGTCACGAAGCACGGCAACAATCTCTTTTACAACGCGGTCAACTCGCGCCTACTCTGCTGCCAGGTGCGCAAGGTGCTGCCGGTGCGGCGCGCCCTGATGAACTACGACGCCTGGATCACCGGCCTCAGGCGCGATCAGTGGGCCACCCGCTCGAATATCCGCAAGCTCGAAATCGATCACGATCATGGCGGGATCGTCAAATTCGCGCCGCTGGCCGATTGGACCGACGAAGAGGTCTGGGACTATATCCGCGCCAACGATGTTCCGTACAACGAGCTTTACGACAAGGGCTTCAAATCGATTGGCTGCGCGCCCTGCACGCGCCCGGTGGCGGACGGCGAAGATCCGCGCAACGGCCGCTGGTGGTGGGAGACCGGCGCGCCCAAGGAATGCGGGATGCACTGCGCGATCGAAACCGGCGGCTTCGAGCACGAACTCGCCGCCCTGCTCGGCCACAACGGCCACGAAACTGCGCTCACCAACGGCGCAGCTTAGTGGCGCGGGCTGTCCGCTCAAGAGAATGATCCGGCAGGCGATCCGGTGCACTCATCAAGCGCGGTAATGCGCGTCCGCGTCTCTGATCAGCCTCCTCGCCGCGTGCGAAAAAGAGATCGTAATGCCACTGCATGACGATTCTCGCAGTCGTGAAGAATTCGTCATGCGCAGAAGCATAGCTGTGCGCCGCGCTGTTCCAATCGTCGCTCTCGTTTTCGGCCAGCGCGCGGGCGCCGCGCAGGGTCAGGCTCAACCCCTGACCCCAGGTCGGGTCACTTGCTCCGGCGGCATCGCCGAGCAGGGCGACACCATCCTGATATGGGTGATCCACCCAAGGTTCGGTCATATCGAAGCTCGCGAGCGGTCCGGCGGTGCGCGCGCCGATGTAGAGCTCCGCCGGCATTCCGGACGCAACGGTTTCGCTGATGAAACGCTCAATATCACGGCTACCGCGCGGCGGTTCTACGTCAGGCCCGTGAAAAAGAGAGGCGCGCGGCGCTCAACCGAAACCACGGCTGGATAACGCAACGCAGGGCGCACGCCGCGACTCCACGCCATCCTTCCGCACCCGCCGTTCGGGCGCTATCGAGCACGGTTTCCTGCATCGCAGGATGAAAGAGCGTTAGGGCAGAAAGTCGCTGCGCTGTAGTTGCTCTGAGGTCGCGCGGCGACTGTCCGATCCCTTGCCAGTAAGGTCTCGTGCCCACAACGCTCAAGGAGGATGGTATACAAGCCTAGCTTCTGTGCCTCCAACCGCCCCACGGTGGGATCCTCGCCTCGCACACGATCCTTGAACTGAGTCCGCGTTCGAGCACCAACACGCGCTTCCCGTTTTCACCCAGCGCCTTCGCGAGCGCACCACCGCCCAGGCCACCACCAATCGTTATCACGTCATAATCGACATTCATCGCGATTTCTCCCTGATGCTGCCGCTGTGATGCAATCCTAGCCTGATTGTTGGCGAGTCGGTCTTAAGTTAGCTCATCACGCCCGAATTGGGAAATATCGTTGCGAGATTCCAGCGAAAATTTTATCCTTCTGCGTGACTCGATTCCGCGAAACGCGGCAGGAAAATCCGATGAAGGCGATAATTTTCGATGAGAACGGCGGCGGCGAAGTGCTCAAGTACGCCGACACGCCGACCCCGACAGCGGGCCCTAATGACGTTGTGATGCAGGTCAAAGCCTCGGCGTGCAATTTCAACGATATCTGGGCGCGCCGCGGGATTCCCGGGATGAAGACGATCTTCCCGCATATCTCGGGCTCTGATGCGTCGGGCGTCGTGGTCGAGGTTGGCAGCGAGGTGCACAACGTCAAGCTCGGCGATGAGGTCGTCGTGCATTGCGGAATCTCTTGTCGTCAATGCGATTATTGCACGCGCGGCGAAGAGTTCTTCTGTCCGGAATTCAAGATCTGGGGCTTCCAGACCGGACCGCTGGACGGCGCGCACGGCGACTATTGCCGCGTGCCCGCAGTCAACGTCCTGCCCAAGCCGAAGAATCTCACTCATGTCGAAGCCGCGACGATGCCGCTGGTGCTGGTCACGGTGTGGCGGATGCTGGTGACGCGCGCGCGAATCCAGGCCGGCGACTTCGTGCTGGTGTGGGGCGCGGCCGGCGGCCTCGGCGTGATGGCGATCCAGATCGCGAAGCTTTACGGCGCGCGGGCGATCGCGGTGGCGTCGAGCGACGACAAGCTCGAACTCTGCCGCAATCTCGGCGCCGAGTACGTGCTCAATCGCAAGCAGCACGACGTTTTCCAGGAAGTTCGCAAAATCACCAACGGCCGGCGTGCGGATATCGTGTTCGAGCATACCGGCGCCGAGACCTGGCCGATCTCGATGCAGTGTCTCAAGTGGGGCGGCACGATCGTGACTTGCGGCGCGACCTCAGGTTTCGATGCGCATCTTGATATTCGTTTGTTGTGGAACAAGCAGCAGAATTATCTGGGCTCGCATCTGGGCAACAAGGGTGAGTTGATGGATGCGATGCGGTTCGTCGCAAGCGGGCAGATCAAGCCGGTGGTCGGCAAGGTGCTGCCGCTGCGCGAGCTGGCTCACGCGCAGGAGCTGATGGAAAAAGGCACGATCGCCGGCAAGATCGCGATGCTCCCCCCCGCCGCCGCGTAGCGAACGAGTTTGCAAGTTTCCGGGCTCCTAGCCGAGGACGTAGGAGCTTCACTCCCTGCGGAACTCGTTCCTCATCGAATGATTGGAAACACGTATTGATCCAGTATGCCCGGAACCCATTCCTTATCGCCTTCCTTCAATTCTCGAACGATCAGATCGTGAAAGATTAAGTTAATGTTATATCCATTGGTTAGGATGTTTACCTCGTGCATCGGCTTACCTAAACGCTCGCTCCAGTTTCGCGCCGCCGTCGAGTTCTCCACGTACTCGGCCCCTGGATAGGCCAGTGACCAGCACACACCCCAAACATAGCCCTCCGGGCAACCCTCGCGTTCCCACGCAGGATAATCTGTGAACAGATCGTCCCACGACCGTGGCCAGACGTCGTCGCGTACTGCGGTTGTCACTGTCGCGGAGGTACAGTGGGTAAAGCGGTAATGAAATTGGTAATTTTCTATCTGCGCTATGAGATCGTAGTCCCGAAAAAATGGGGCAAATCCGTGCTTGACGATGGCACTGTCAAAAAGTGGATGTTCCAGAGCCTTTCGCAACTCTTCCAGGTCCATTGGGGCTCACCTTCCGAATCGTCCGGAGAATAATCGGTCGTCTGTCATTGCGTCGTTCCCGCGGCGACCATGCAAACAAAGAGATATTCCGATACGGGCGGCGCGGTGCTCAATCGTCGTCTTCGCGGAGTTTGGCGAGGACCGACAGATCTTCGAGGGTGGCGGTGTCGCCGAGGGTCTGATCGCCCGCCGCGATCTGGCGCAGCAGCCGCCGCATGATCTTGCCGCTGCGGGTCTTGGGCAGCGCGTCGGAGAAACGGAGGTCGTCGGGTCGCGCGAGCGCGCCGATCTCCTTGACCACGTGCTGCTTGAGTTCATCGCGCAGCTTGGCGTCGCCCTTGCGCCCGCCCTCGAGCGTGACGAAGGCGAAGACCGCCTGTCCCTTCATCTCGTCGGGCCGGCCGACGACCGCGGCTTCGGCCACTGCGGGATGCGAGACCAGCGCACTCTCGATTTCCATCGTGCCGAGGCGATGTCCCGAGACGTTAATCACGTCATCGACGCGGCCCATGATCCAGAAGTAGCCGTCGTCGTCGCGGCGCGCGCCGTCACCGGTGAAGTACATGCCGTCGATCTGGCTGAAATACTGCTGACGATAGCGCTCGGGGTCGCGGAAGATCGTTCGCAGCATCCCGGGCCACGGCCGCTTGATGACGAGCAGGCCGCCCTGATTGGCGCCGACGGACTGGCCCTCGCGCGTGACGACGTCGGCGGCGACGCCGGGCAGGGGCCGGGTGGCGGAGCCGGGCTTGGTCGCGATCGCCCCGGGCATCGGCGCGATCATGATCCCGCCGGTTTCGGTCTGCCACCAGGTATCGACGATCGGACAGCGGCCGCCGCCGATAACGTTGTGGTACCAGATCCAGGCCTCGGGATTGATCGGTTCGCCGACGGTGCCGAGCAGCCGCAGACTCGTCAGGTCGTGCGGCTTGACCCACTGTTCGCCCCATTTGATGAAGGTGCGAATCGCGGTCGGCGCGGTGTACAAAATGTTGACGCGATACTTTTCGATAATCGACCAGAAGCGATCTTCGTGAGGAAAATTCGGCGCCCCCTCGTACATCAGGACCGTCGCACCGGCGGCCAGCGGCCCATAGACGGTGTAGCTGTGGCCGGTGATCCAGCCGATGTCCGCGGTGCACCAGTAGATGTCTTCTTCCTTGAGGTCGAAGATCCACTTCATCGTTATCAGGGTGTGCGTGAGATAGCCGGCGGTGGAGTGCACCACGCCCTTGGGCTTGCCGGTGGTGCCGGAGGTGTAGAGAGTGAAGAGCGGATGCTCGGCCCCTACGGGTTCGGCCGGGCAGTCAGAGCTTTGTTGCGGGACGAGCTCGTGCCACCAGAGATCGCGGCCGGGCTGCATCGCGACCGAAACGCCGACGCGATTCAGGACCAGGCATTTTTCGACCGAGGGGGTGCGCTTGAGGGCCTCATCGACGTTGCGCTTGAGCTCGACCTTTTGCCCGCGACGCCATCCGGCGTCGGCGGTAATTACGAGGCGGGCCTCCGCGTCATTGATACGATCGACCAGCGCCTCGGAGGAGAAGCCGCCGAAGATGACCGAATGGATTGCGCCGAGACGCGCGCAGGCGAGCATCGCGATTACGGCTTCGGGCACCAGCGGCATATAAATCGCGACGCGATCGCCTTTGCGCACGCCGAGTTCCTTGAGCGCGTTGGTGCACCGTGCGACTTCAGTCGCGAGCATCTGGTAGGTCAGGACGCGCGAATCGCCGGGCTCGCCCTCCCAGATGAGGGCAGCCTTGTTGCGGCGCGGTCCGCTCAGATGGCGATCGACGCAGTTGTAGGCGGCGTTGAGTTCGCCGTCGGCGAACCACTTGGCGAAGGGGAATTGCCAATCGAGCACCTTGCTGAAGGGTTTCGACCAGGCGAGTTCGCGGGCGCAGCCGGCCCAGAAGCCTTCGGGATCTTCCTCGGCGCGCCGATAGAGCGCTTCGTATTCCGCGAGGCCCTTGACGGCGGCGCGCTGGGTGAACTCCGCGCTCGGCGGGAACTTCCGCCCCTCGCGCAGCACGGACTCGATATTGAGGCTGGGTTCGTTCGCGGCCATCTATCCTCTCCCGCGCAGGTTAGGCTCTCCCGCGCGCTTCGCGCGTTTTGAGGCTCAAATATAACGAGGCGGCATCGCCGCCATGATTCGAGTTGATTTGACGCAGGCGCTCAAGCAACTCGAGCTCGACACTTCGGCTTTGCTCGCCGGCGAGTTCAAGCGCGCGCGCAGCGTAACGCAGCACGATACGTCCTTCAAGGCCGGCGAAGTCGTCGAAGAACCAGCCGCAACTGGTGAGCGCGGCGTGCGCCGCCCGCTCCATCTCGAACAGGCGCAGGAGGCGATCGCGAGCGGCCCCGTCACGCAGCTTGTGGCGGCGGCCAAACTCTTCGAGCGTGGCGGGCCGGGAATCGGCGAACAGGCGGCCGGCCTCACGCAGTGCCTGAGAGCTGTCGGCAACGAGGCCGGAGGCGAACCGATCATAGACGGCGTCGGCGTGATGCAGCACGAAGGCCATCGCGTCGTGCAGGGGTCCGCGCCACTCCTGGTTCGAGTGGCTGTCGAGGCGGCATCCGCAGTTGGCGCGCCAGCGCTCGATGCCGTGGCCGCAACTCCATGAGGAGGGCTGGTCGAGTTGAAAACTCCCCGACGGCGGATGCTCCGCCAGATAGGCGGCGCAACTCATGACGACGATGTCGGCGCGCGTCTCGAGCTGGCTGAGTGCGCGGGCCAACTCGGCCGCGCCGGCGCGCTTGTGATGGCCGAAGGTTTCGCCGTCGGTTGCGACGAGGAGAGCGGCGCCGGGCGCCAGCGCGAGTGCGGCGCCGGCGAGGCCGTCGGCGAACTTGGCGCCGTCGGCGAGACCGTCTCCGAACGAGATCCAGCCCGCAAGCTCGCGGTCGAAACGGAAGATCGCCAGGTTCAGATCAGCGCGACGCCAGACAAAGGGCCCGGCTTCGCGGCCAGTGCTGCTGAAACGCCCCTGGTCGGCACCGAGGATGACGAACTTAATGCCTGCGCGCGCGACCGCGGCGAGCGTTTCGTCGTCGGCGGCGCATTCGGGCAGCCACATGCCTTCGGGTAGATGGCCGAAGCGCACGACAAAATCCTCGATGCCCCACGCGATTTGGATCTCACGGCCGCGCGCGTCGAGCAGCGGCAGAATCGAATGGTTGTAGGCCTGC